>Ga0187851_10000158_pt1 | contig 71901 bp, 72 predicted proteins | sample June2016WEW_6_10_FD_132997 | JGI IMG/M metagenome (GOLD analysis project Ga0187851, IMG submission 132997) | Peatland microbial communities from SPRUCE experiment site at the Marcell Experimental Forest, Minnesota, USA - June2016WEW_6_10 | ecosystem: Environmental > Terrestrial > Soil >... | reverse complement strand
CGCTCGGACTTCCACGCTTGTTCGCGGGGAAATAGCTCAATCCATCCGAACCGCCGTATGCGGACCCGCATGTACGGTGGTGTGGCAGGGGAGGAGAGGCGACTCTCCCCCCTATGCCGATTTCAGCGGCTAGGACTGAAGCGTTACGGCCATCTCGTTGAGGATTGCCTCGGCGGCCTCGGCTGGGTCGGGAGCCTGCGTGATTGGGCGGCCGACGACAAGGTAACTTGCGCCCTGGCGGAGGGCTTCGGCGGGAGTGGCTACGCGCTTTTGGTCGCCTATCTCGCTCCCTGCGGGACGAATGCCAGGGACGACCAGCACCCCTCCGGGGCCGGTGAGCGCACGCAAATCGGCAACTTCCTGCGGCGAGCAAACAAAGCCGCGAATTCCTGAATCCATGCCCATCCGGGCCAGCAACTCTACCTGCTTAGCGGGGGAGCGGTCGAGGCCAGTGGCGTTGACCTGCGCTTGGTCCATGCTGGTGAGCACGGTGACGGCAAGCAGCTCCGGCGGCTCCGCGACTCCGTCCAGGGCGCTGCGTGCGGCGACCAGCATAGCCGGCCCTCCCGCGGCGTGGAGGGTCAGCATTTTCACCCCCATTCCTGTAGCCGAGCGCACTGCTCCAGCCACGGTGTTGGGAATGTCGTGCAGCTTGAGATCGAGGAAGACGGAGTGGCCGCGCGCGACCAGCGGTGCGATTACGGCCGGGCCGGTGGCGATAAACAACTCCAAGCCAATCTTGAACCACAGGCAATGCTTCTCCAATTGGCCGACAAGGGCGAGAGCGGAGGCTGCGTCGGGTACGTCGAGTGCCACGATCAGGCGCTTGCGGGCCTCTTCAGCGAAATCCACGACGGGAGGACGGGAGGATGTGAAGCTTGGGTTCAGTCGCTCTGGGATGGGCATAGCTCCATTTTATGGGATTACCGGCTTGGAACAAGCAAACAAATCTTTGGAACGTGGCGTCTATCGGAGGGACAAGAAAAACGCTCCATTCTGGGGCGTATTCTGAGTATGGGAGGCGAAGTGGGCAAGCGAGTTTCGAGCGGAGTACGCAGCCTGGGATGCGGCATTGTGATGTTGGCGGCGGCAAGCCTTAGTTGGGCCTCGGAGGTACATTCCAGCCCGCTAAGTCGCGACCCGCTGGTCCGCGAAGCCTATGAACACTTCTATAACCTGGATTATCCGGGCGCCGTGGATCGCTTCGAGCGCTTTCATGCCGCGCATCCGGGCGACCCGCTGCCCACCGCATTTTTGCTGGAAGCGGTAGTTTTTCAGGAACTCTACCGGCAGGATCTGCTCGATACTACCTTCTACGCTAACGACGGCTTTCTCACTGGCCGACATGCGACCGAGGAGGACCCCAGGACCCGCGACCGGGTCTTTGCGTTGGCCGATGAAGTAATCAGTGAGGCCGATTGGCGCATAAGCCGCAATCCCAATGACATCGACGCCCTGTATGCGCGCGGCTGGGCGCGGAGCCTCAAGTGTGCGTATCTCGCCATGGTTGACCGAGGCTTTGGGGCTGGATTCCGGCTTGCCACGAAAGCCAAGGACGACGATGTGCGCGTGCTCCAGCTGGACCCGAATTACGTAGACGCCAAACTGGTGGTGGGGGTCTACGAGTACGTGGTAGGGGCGCTGCCGTGGCCGTTCAAAGTGCTGATCGGTTTTGCAGGCATTACCGGCTCGAAGACGCGGGGGCTGGAAATGCTCAAAGACGACGCCAGCCGCGGCGCGACGACCAACGTGGAGGCACGCACCGTGATCGCGCTGTTTTTGCGGCGGGAAGCGCGCTACAAGGAGGCCATTCAGGTGGTTCGCAGCCTGAAAGGTCAGTATCCCCACGATTATCTCTTCTGTCTGGAAGAGGCCAACTTGCGCAAGGACGCAGGTGAGGGCATGGGCGCCGTGACGGCTTATCGGGAACTCATTGGTCACAGCGCCAAGCCAGGCTATTTTGCAGAAGCGCGGCTGGAACTGGCTAATTTTGGCCTGGGCGACGCCCTGCGTGGCCAGCGCCAGTACGATGAGGCAGCGCGGGCCTATGAACAGGCGGCCTGGAGCAAAACGGTTGGACCAGAACTTAAAATGAGGTCGCTCCTGGCCGCCGGCGAGTGCCACGACCTGAACGGCGAACGCCAAGCGGCGGTGAGTGACTATCAGATGGCGATCAATGCCGGGCCGAACACATCGCGCGCTGATACCGCCAGAAAGCGGCTGCAGACCCCTTACAAGGGAACCTAACGGCCAGCTCGCATATTGAAAATGGAACCGCTGCCACGGCGCTGCCGTATCTATGACTGGATGTGATTTGCAGGAGGGATCGACTATGGCCATCTTTTGTCAGCGCTGTGGAACTGGGTTGCCCGTGGGCGCGCGGTTCTGTTCCAACTGCGGTGTGGTCGTTCCCGCCACCACGTATATTCCCGGCAGGCCGCTGGTTCGCCCCATTGTGGGCCGTCAGATTGGCGGGGTATGCATTGGGCTGGCGCAAGCCTACGGATGGGATGTAGCCCTGGTACGCATCTTCACGGTCGTTGGGCTGTTTTTCTCCGGCGGGTTGGTGGCTGTAGCCTACCTGGCTTGCTGGATCGGCATTCCCCAGGAGCCGATCGCGCTGCCTTGAGGGTATTCTGTAGCTATGAACGGTAGGTGCGAATCAGGCGGGGCTATGCTGGTTTTCCGCGATAGCGGCGCCGGGGTGCCAGTAGTGTTTCTTCATCCCACACCACTCGATGGGGAATACTGGCGCCCGCTGATCGGCGAGTTGGCTGGCGTGCGCGCCATCGTTCCGGACTTGCGGGGGCATGGCGCTTCGCAGCTCGGAGCTTTGCCAGTGGGCGGATTCGAGCTGGTTCCAGATGCTCCCGTGCTGAGCATGGCGCGTTTGGCCGCTGATGTTTTCGTAATTCTGGATCATTTAGAGGTGCCTGCGGCAGTTTTTGCCGGCTGCTCCATCGGCGGTTATGTGCTGCTGGAGCTGTGGCGTCAGGCGCCTGAACGAGTACACGCTCTGACTTTCATTTGCTCAAAGCCGCAGCCGGACGCCCCTTCCGACCATGTGCGGCGCGCCGGCTTGATTGCCAAGGCGCGAGCCGGAGGGAGCGCGGAGATCTTCGATGCAATGGCGCAGACCTTAATTGGAGCGACGGCCAGGAAGAGTCGTCCCGAGATCGTGACCGAGATGAGGGCGCGCATGACGCTCACCCCGGAGGCTCTGGTGGCGGTACAGGCCGGCCTCGCCACGCGGCCTGATTCTCTGCCCACTTTGGCTGGCATCTCGGTCCCTGTATTGGCCATTGCCGGCAGCGAGGATCCAGGCGTGACGGCGGTCGAGATGGAAGCTTTTCATGCTGCTCCCGGTGGATGCGAGTTTCATCTGTTGCCAAACGCCGGGCACTTTGCCGCCTATGAACAACCGCAGAAGGTTGCAGGACAGGTGGCCTCGTGGTTGCGCCAACTCGATATGTGAGGACAGGAAGTTTTCTGTCGGTGCAGGCTTTCTCACTCAACCTGGAGCAGCAAGGACGAGTCAACGTCGTATCGGGAAGCCGTCGCCATCAGTTCCTCAATTGCGGAGACCGAGCCAATGCCGCCCCTGGCACCGCTTGCTGTACAGTTGAGCGCTGCGGCTGCACAGGCAAAGTCAAGCTGACGCTCGAGCAGCCAACCCTGAGTCAATCCATAGATGAATCCGGCGTGGAAAAGGTCGCCCGCGCCTGTGGTATCCACGACGGGAACACGGTAAGCGGAACTGTGATGGAGCCGCGTGCCATCCCATGCCAGCACGCCATCTTCTCCCAGCGTGGCGGCAGTCAGCGTGCAACCGAAACGAAGTTGCATCCCGCGCAGCGCCTTTTCGAGGTCTCTTTCCTTCATCAGCCGGGAAGGGAAGTCGCGGCTGACGATCAGGTAGTCCACGTTCTCGATCAGGCGTTCGACGCCGGGGTACAGTTCGTCGAGGTCAGCGATTACTGGAATTCCGGCGGCGCGCGCCCAACCTGCTGCCAACGTGGCTGCGGCCGTATCGTAGCCATCCACATGTAAGGCGCGCGCATTCTCAATCCATCCGCGGTCGATATCCCCGGGCTGCAAGATAAGCCGCTCGTCTTTTCTGCACAGGACGGTTCGTTCGCCTCCGCCGTCCACGATAATGATCGACTGCGGGCTGGCGGCGTCCGGAACTTCAATCAGCCGGGCTTCGACTCCTGCGCGGGCAAAGGCCTCACGATGCAGCCGGGCCGCGTCGTCGTCGCCCAGCTTGCCAACATAGCGTGTGTTCATTCCCCAGAATTGACAGGCAACAACTGTGGTTGCTGTTTGCCCGCCTGGCATAAGGGTTGTACCGCGGAACTCGACCTTGGAGCCGCGAGCCGGGTAATCGGCCAGAGGAATCAGCGTGTCCGTGGCGTTCAATCCAACGCCTACCAGGTCGACCATCGACGGCTCAGTCATGCTGCAATTGTAAAGGGAGCCATGGAGTTTTCACAGGCATAGAAGGTTGAAAACCAGACAGTGCATATGCGGATATCCTGAAGAAGATATCAAATACAGTGTTGCGTGGCGGACTCGCTTTGCACGCCGCATGGTCCAGGCCTCGTTGAAATAATGTAGTCTCAAGAGAGCATTTTTTCTGGAGTCGATCTTGCCCTTATTCTCACCTTCATCGCCGCGCCCTTTTCATCATCCACAGCCGGGAAGCGCACTGCATTGCGGCAAGGTTTCTCTCGAAGCGCTCGCTAAACAGCACGGGACGCCGCTTTACGTTTACTCCGCCGACCAAATTGTTGAGCGGCTGGAAATGTTTCAGCTGGCGCTAGCTGGCAGGGAACATTTGGTGTGTTACGCGGTAAAGGCTAACTCCGCTCTGGCCGTTTTGAAGCTGATGGCGGACCATGGCGCAGGCTTCGACATTGTCTCAGGCGGCGAATTGGAGCGTGTGTTGGCCGCTGCGCCTGAGGCCGTGGGGCGGGTAGTTTTTTCTGGCGTAGGCAAGACCGCCGCCGAAATTGATCTTGCGCTTAAGTCAAGGATTTTAGAATTCCACGCCGAGAGTGAAGCGGAGTTGGAGTTGCTGGCGGCGCGCGCTGCCAAGCTCAAGCGTAAAGCGCGCTTCGCCCTGAGGGTTAATCCCGACGTTTTCGCTGAGACCCACCCGTATATCTCCACCGGCCTGCGCGAACACAAATTCGGCATCGACATCAGAAAGGCGCTGAAGATTTACACGAGTGCGGCCGGCAGCCGCTGGCTAGAGCCGCACGGCGTGAGCGTTCACATTGGCTCGCAGATTTGCTCTGCGAGCCCGTTTGGTGCGGCCATGGAACGGGTGAACAAGCTGCTGAGCCAACTGGCCAGCGAGGGCATTGCACTCAAGACCGTGGATGCGGGCGGCGGGCTGGGGATTGATTATCACCGAGGCAGATTTGATGCCGCAGCCAAGGTGCGTGAATACGCCGCTGCTATCGAAAGTGGGCTGGCCGGGTTTGAGGGCCAGTTGCTCATCGAGCCAGGCCGTTTCATTGTTGCGCAAGCAGGAGCACTGATAACGCGCGTTCTTGAAGTCAAGAAAAACGGTAAGAAGACTTTCGTGATTACTGACGCGGCCATGAACGACCTCATCCGGCCGGCTCTCTACCAGGCCTTTCACCAAATTGTGCCGGTAAAGTTAAACGCGGGGAAGACTCGCATCGCGGATGTGGTTGGACCGATTTGCGAGACGGGTGATTTTTTTGCCCGGGACCGTGAGCTTGCACCGGTAAAGCCAGGAGATCTGCTTGCCATTCTCGACACCGGAGCGTACGGAATGGCGCAAAGTTCGAACTACAACACACGGCTGCGTGCTCCAGAAGTCTTGGTGCAAGGCGCGCATGCGCGGTTGATCCGACGCCGGGAGACGATGGAAGATCTGCTGGAGCCAGAGAGGCTTGGAAGTGAGGTCTGACAATAGGGTCATTGTGGGCAGCGTAGGAGCCTGGTGGTGGGGTAATGCTTTATGTCTATAACGTCTGATAACGTATATTCTGTATACTCGCATCGAGGCGGATGAATGTGCACTTAACTCTCTGAGAACAAAAATGTAATTCCGTGTTCCTTTGCTTCGAAATGTGCAGAATGGTGGTGACTCTAGGCCTATTCCTGCCCTGACGTTGACCAACTACATTTTGTAACGGCCCAGGTCTTCGTCGTTCAAACCTTCAAGCCAACCGCGCAACTGCTCTGCCGTCGGGCCTTCAGCGGGGCCCGAGGTATTCAGCCTGGCCATCTGCATCACTTCTTCTGTCACGTAGATTGGGCAATCCGCGCGCAGGGCCAAAGCGAGGGCGTCTGAGGGCCTAGCATCTAGCGCCAGGGGCTCATCCCCTTGGCGAAGCCACAGAATCGCGAAGAACGTATCATCTTTAAGTTCTGATATAACAACACGTTCCAGGGTAGCATTCAAGTGACGGATGAGGTTTCTCGTGAGATCGTGGGTCATGGGGCGCGGCGCTGCAACCTTCTCGATCTCGATAGCAATCGCGTTGGCCTCGAATATGCCGACCCAAATGGGCATCACGGTTTCGGAAGCGACGTCCTTAAGCACAACGATGGGCATGCTTGTGGCCGGGTCCATCATCAGTCCGCGTATTCGTACCTCAATATCCATGGCTCCCCTTCCTTCGTTTGCTCCAATCTTAGACTGCCTCGCCGACCAGACTGTTGGGGTGGGTCGAGGTAATCTTCACTTGCACGTAGCTTCCGGGCGCAGGAGCAATTAACTGGGCGCAGGTGAAGTTGACTGGCTTGTTCTGGCTACTACGTCCGATAACCTGTCCGCGTGCCGAGTTGAAGCCCTCAACCATAACCTCCATGATCTGCCCCAGGTGTCGGGCATAATTGACTCTCTGAATCTCTCGCTGGCGGTCAAGCGCGACTTGAAGCCGGGCCGCCTTTTCGGCTTCCGGGATGGAATCGATCATGGTCAAAGCAGGAGTGTTTGGCCGGCCAGAGTACTTAAACCCGAAGACGCAATCGTACTCGACTTCGGCCAGAAGGTCCATGGTCTGGATGAAGTCGTCTGCGGTTTCGCCGGGAAATCCTACGATGATGTCGGTTGAAATCGAGATGGGCCGCCGGGCCGCCTTGATCCAGCTAATTCGCTCGAGATACCACTCTCGCGTGTACTCACGGGCCATTGCCTTGAGAATCCTGGTAGAGCCGGACTGAACTGGCAAATGAATGTGGTCGCAGAGAGTGGAGACCGCGTCGATGACTTCGACGATGTCGCGGGTAAAGTCGCGCGGATGGCTGGTGGTAAAACGCACGCGCCGGATGCCTTCGATTTCGCCAACGGCAGCCAGCAATTCCGCGAAGCTTCGCTTCCCTTCTGTGTCGCGATAGCTGTTCACGTTCTGGCCCAGGAGTTGAATCTCGGTAAAGCCTTGATCGGCGATGCGTCGTGCCTCGGCCAGCACTGAATTCGACCCGCGGCTGCGCTCTTTGCCTCGAGTGTATGGAACAACGCAGTATGCGCAAAATTTGTCGCAGCCTTCGATGATGGTGACGTAGCCGCGATAGGGGTTCTTGCGGGCTGTGAACTCGGTCTCGAAGGTTTGATCGGTCTGGCGATCGTCGAGACCAGTGATCCGCATCTCACCGGCTTCAAGGCGCAAAAGCATTTCGGGCAGTTTGCGGTAAGATGCCGAGCCTGAGACCAGCGAGACATACGGGGCCCGGTCGAAAATTCTCTCGCCCTCTTGCTGCGCTACGCAACCAAGCACGCCGAAGCGCTTGCCTTCCCTGTGCTGGCGCTTGTATTCGTCCAGACGGTGAAAGACCTTCTGCTCCGCCTTGTCGCGAATGGAGCAGGTGTTGTAAAGGATCAGGCCGGCATCTTCTTCCGACTCGACCTGGCGGTAGCCTTCGTGCTCCAATGTGCCAATGACTTTTTCCGAGTCATGGGCATTCATCTGGCAGCCAAAGGTCTCTATATAGAAGGTTCTTTCGGTTGCCATGGCAGTCTTGAGTATATCGCGAACGGAGAAATGCGACTGATCTCCTGCCCCAAGGCGTCCGGCGCGAGCTGGACCCAAGTCACTTCTGAATCCAAATCTCCACGCGCCTGTTTCTTCCCTGCCCTTCGTCAGTCTCATCGGAGGCTATGGGCATATCCGAACCATAACCACGGACAATCGCAGGGCTCATACCTCTCTGGATGAATTGGCTTTCCAACGACTTGGCCCGACTCAGCGAGAGCGCCTGGTTGCTCGCATGCGAGCCGATGCCATCGGAGAATCCAAAAAGCATGACTTTGTCTCCTGGAACCTTCAGGTCCGCAACCAATGAGACGACCCGATCCAAATCGACCTTTGCCTTGTTGTCCAAATCGATTTGACCAGACGCAAATCGGAAATCGAGAGAGAGGCGATTTGCCTCTTTGGTCAGCCACTTATACTCCGCCGGAGCATCCGCGGAAGCCGTCTGTGCAATCTGCGATACATTCTGGGCGACAAAACCTGTGGCGGCAACCACGTCCTGCCCCTTCTTGGAAAGAGCAAACTCGACAAACGAGCGGGTGTATTTGTTGTTAGGATTGGCGGGCGTGTAGAGGTAAAGCCTTCTCGACAGAAGATAGTCTTCCGTGGCCACGGTGAGCCGGGTGGGCAACAGCGCCAGCGTACCCTTATCCGAGACAGCTATTGGTTTGGCGCTTTGAATGTAAGGCAGACCGATGAAACCGATGCCGTTAGGATCGGCGGCAACCGCATCAGAGAGCGCTTTGCTGTCTTCGATCCTTTGGGCACCTGCGGCCAGCGGCTTGCCCCCGAGAACCAGGCTCTTGAAAGTGTCGTATGTGCCTGACTTATCATCTCTCGCGTAGATCTTGATCGCTCCTCTGTACGCGCCCACTTGTGACCAGTCAGTAATCTCGCCTGTGAAGATGCGCATGATCTTGTCTTTATCAAACTGAACGGCTGGGTTGGCAGCGCTGACAATGACTGCGATGCCGTCAAGACCCAGGATGTGTTCGTTTGTGAAAGAGGACATATCTCCCAGCGACTTTAACCTGGCCGCCTCATCGGGCTTGATCTTGCGCGAAGCCATTCCGATATCGCAACTGTTTTGGGCCAGAGCAGTAAACGCTGTCGCAGAACCATGCGCCGCAATGGTAATCGCGGAAGCTTTAGTGTCGCCGGGCAGCACACCCTCGACAATCTTCACGAGCGGGTTGGCTCCGGGAAGGATGTGAACTTCTGTTGCTCCCTGATGTATAAAAAACGCTTCGGCTAGCGCAGGCCCAAGAGTGTCCCCAATGGTGTTTGAACCAGCCAGGCGAAGAATTGGTTCTCTCTTCGCCGTTGCATCACTCGCACCATGCTCCCTGATCCACCATGTTGCAAGCCCGGCAAGAATGAGGATCGAAACAGCAATTGCACCGAAAAGCGCTGCCGACGGCTTCTCGCGGGGTGCGGCTGGCGCCTCGCGCGGGGCAAAGGCATGTTCATCTTGGAGCGGTTCGGCACACTCAGGACAAACAAAAGGGGCTCTCTGAGGAATCGGGATGGGATGTTTCTGTTGGGCTTCCTTGCATTTGTTGAAGTTAAAGCACCTTCCCCATCGGACATTCATATTGACTCACCCTTCTCCAGATCCATGCGTGACGCGCTCTGTGCTGATTTAAAGACAAGCTCCGAGCAGACCGCTTCTCTTCACACAGTCTCGGGGGCAAAAACTCGTTCCTCTCGCAGCTAGGTCGAGAGAGAGGAGCGGTTCAAAGTAACTCAGTTCGTATGAACGAAGGTTACTTTGTCGAGGTGCTGAGAATCTTTAAGAGAGAGTGAATAAATGACCGCGTGATGAAGAATCGCTTGACGCTGCGTGTAGGTAAGCCAGGAAATCGGCCATCTGCTTTTCCGTGAATTGGCAGATGAGCGCTCTCCCGGCCCGCTTGCATACCGTGCTGCGCTGAGGCTATTCGGCGCGAATGGCGATCATGGGGTCGACTTCGGCCGCGCGGCGTGCCGGGAGCATGCTTGCTAGTGCGGCAACGGCGATCATTGTCAGCGCCGAGGCCGCCAGCAACAGCGGCTCTCTCGTCGATGTGTGGGTGTCGGCGGCCCACGACGCATGGGCCATCAGTTGCCCCAGAGCCAGGCTCAGCGCGACGCCGATCGCGATCCCCGCACCCACACTCACCATGATCGACGAGAAAACGATTGCAACCAGATGGGCGCGGGGCGCTCCCAGCGCCATGCGGATGCCAAACTCGTTCGTCCTCTGCACCACGGTGTAAGAGACAACGCTGTAGAGGCCTACCGCGGACATGACAAGCGCCAACCCGGCAAAGGCTCCAAAGAGCCACGTCAGCAGCTTGCCGCGCGCATATTCCGGCTCGTCCGAGATCCAGTGTTCCAGGTCCTCTGTCCCGCTGTTGGTCTGTTGGTCGTGATCGATGGAGTTCACCTTGGCGCTGACCGAATGCAGCAGCGCGAGCGGCGACCCCGAACTGCGCACCAAGATCTGCGTGCCCATGCGCAAGCCGTACGTATACGGCACAAATGCCTCGGGCAAGACCGGCTTGTCGAGTCCGTCGTTGAGTTTGTCCACGATCACGCCGACAATCAGCATGTTTGCATTCCCCTTGGGCGAGAGCAGACTGAACGGCGGCGCTTCACGCACGTCGGGAAACTTGATCGAGTGTCCAATCGCATCGCCCTTGGGAAAGTACTTTCTGGCCAGTGCCTGATCGATGACGGCAACTGTGGCCGCGTTGTGGTTCTCCGTCGCGTCCCAGATTCGTCCCTGGGCCAGGGCTATCTTCAGCGCAGGAAAGTACTCCTGGCTGACAAGATTCAGCCGAATCGGCTGTTCGCTTGCCGAGGGACCGCCCAGAATCTGCATGTTCGTGCTCATGCCGTTCGACGGTGGTGTCGCGTTGGTCGAGATTGCCGACATCGTCACCCCAGGCACCTCTGCGACGGCGGAGCGCAGCTGCTCAAAATAGGCTGACCGCTCGGCCCAGGTCTTGTATGTACCCTCATGTACCGGGATCCCCACCGACATGATGTTGTGCGGGTCGTAGCCCAAGCGAATATGCAGCAACTGCAGGAATCCCTCGATAGCGGCCCCTGCAGTGGTAAGCATCAGGAGCGTAAGCGCAAGTTGCCCGGCGATGAGTGCCCCGTGGAACCTGCGTCCGCTCACGCTGCCCGCCACCTTCCGCGAGCCCGATTGCATGATCGAGCTCACGTTTGGCCTCGACACCTGTAAAGCCGGCCACAGTCCGAACAATACCCCCGTCGCAACGGCCACGGCGATGGAGAAGATGAGCACCGGCAGGTTGATGTGGAAGACGGCCTCGTGAGGAATCGAATACTGCGGAAGGTTGTCGACGATCCAGTCGAGCGCTTTGTAAGCGATCAGCACACCCAGCCCCGCGCCCGTGAGAGAGATCAGCAGCGCCTCGGTGAGCAACTGGCGAATGAGCCTTGCACGGCTGGCGCCCACCGCCGAACGCACCGCAAACTCTTGCGCGCGCGCGGTCGCCCGCGCCAGCAAGAGAATCGAAACGTTTCCGCAGCCTATGAGCAGCAGCATTGAGACCGCCCCAAACAACAGGTATGGGACTCCGCCCAGCCGCTCGAGAAAGTCATCGTTGAATCCCTTCAGCGCCAGGCGGAAGTCGCCCGGACGAAAGTGCTTCGGCGTGTCTTTCGCGAATTGATGAATCAGCGGATCGAGCACCGACTGCGCGGCTGCTTTTGTCACGCCTGGTTTGAGGCGAAGACCTACATAGTAACCCGGCACCACGTCCTGCGTGATCTTCTTCGGCAGGTAGACATCGGCATCGTCCCAAGTGAAGCGCTTGGCTGCCACACCGACGACTGTGTAGTTTTTGTGGACAAGCTGGATCGTCTTGCCGACCACGCTCTTATCCGATCCATAGTGCCTCTGCCAGAACTTGTATCCAAGCACCGCAACCGGCTGCGGATCCTGGCCATCGACCGCGTCGGAAGGGTGCAGACCGCGGCCCAGATAGGCCGGCACGCCAAAGTAGTCAAAGGCATTCGAACTGAAGTAGTCTGCCTGGACATCCTCGGGCAGATCGGCGCCGGTCACCGTCAGACTCCACTGGTCCGCAAGGAAGGCGTCGTCCACGACCGGCGACTTGCGAATCTCCTGCCATTGACCGGCGGTTATCCCAAAGCCGTTCGGCTCACCTTTTCCCGTATCCTCGCGCAAGTGCACCATCCGGTCCGCGCCTTGGTAGGGGTAAGGATCCACCAGAAAACCCCAAACCACGCTGAAGACAGCGGTGGTGGCGCCGATGCCGAGCGCGAGGGAAAGGACCGAGATGAGGGTGAAGCCGGGAATTCGAATCAGTTGCCGAATGCCGTAGCGGAGATCCTGAAGCAGAGTCTGCATTGGGGAGTGTCCTCATTTTGGCGAATAGGTCGAGTGGAACGGCGTTGGAGCCTAGGAACGGTCCTGGGCTGAGAACTAGCACGTGTAGTACCTAGAACGCGCAACGTAAGTGCTTGAATCGATTCGACGAGGCGCGGAAAACGGAAGCGGCGATGTCCGATTCTGGAGTCTTGGCGTCCAGAAACGGACACTTGCTGCTGTGGCGATCGCCAAGACGTGCCAGACGGTCCATCAGCAGGCGAAACCGGAATCACGCTCTACGTGGTCATCCAGAAGGTGAATTCCAAATCCTGCTCATTTGCAAGCCCGATAACGTATTAGAACTACTATTTTGGGTAAATCTGCACAAATTAGACGATAATTTGCGCATAAATAAACAATATGCTCATTGCGAGAGTGGAATTGTTGCTCTATACTTCGCCAATCTGTAATTGTTCGTCAAGGAGGGTTCCCCATGTTCAAACGACCAATGCTGAGCTCGCTTCAAGCGGTTTTGACGAGTCTCATCGTATTGCTGGTATGCACCTACCCCTCGTTTGGCCAAATCGGCCAGCAGGGTAAGATACTTGGCGGATACTTCGAGGAGTGGAGTATCTATTATGCCGGCTATAACATTGCCAACCTCCAACAGAATGGGGTCGCCGACAAGCTGACTCACCTCATTTATGCCTTTGCCAACGTAACCACGACTCCGGCGCCAGGTTGTGCTATCGCCGATAGCTGGGCGGATTATCAGACTCCGTACCTTCCCAGCGTAAGCGGGACTCCTTATCCGGGACCGCTCTATGGAAACTTCGCCGCAATTCAACAGCTCAAGCAACTGCATCCGCACCTGAAGGTTTTGATTTCCATGGGCGGCGCATCCGCCACTAATGTTGCGGCCTTCGCGAGCGCATCGAGTACGGAGGCCGGCCGCCAGGCGCTCGCGTTCTCGTGCATCAACATGTTCATCCAGGGAAACATCGCCCCCGGCGTAACTGCGCCAGGCCTCTTTGACGGCTTCAACATCGACTGGGAGTTTCCAATGGCGGCGGACACGCAGAATTTCACCGCACTGCTCAAGGAGTTCCGCACCCAACTGGATGCATTGAGTGAAACAACAGGCAAGCGCTATATTCTCTCGTTCGACGGACCCGCGGGCGCGCAGAACTATGTGAACATCGATCTGAAAAAGGCTGCCGAGCAGGTGGACTTCATCACTATCGACGGCTACAACTACGCCGGATCGTGGGATACGCAAACCAATGACGCATCTCCGCTCTTCGACGACCGGCAAGATCCCTTGTATGGGCAAGGTCTTGACATCGATTCCACCGTAAATGCCTATCTCAAAGCCGGGGTTCCACCCCACAAGTACACCATGGGAGTGCCGCTCTACGGCGCAGGATGGACCGGCGTTCCCGACGTAAATCATGGCCTGTATCAAGACTCAACGGGACCGTCTCCAGTACCCTTGGCCAATGGGCAAGGGCTATGCACAGACCTGAGCGGCAACACTCCGGGGTGCGACGTTCTGTTGACTCCCGGAATCGCAACCTATTCGACTCTTGCCAAATTGTCAGCGAACGGCTACAGCAACTGGTTCGATCGCCAAAGGGTTGCTGTTTCGCTCTACAACCCGGATTCAGATACCTTCTACACCTACGATGATCCCGACACGGCATTCCTCAAGATGCTCTATGTGGACGTCAAGGTTCCGGGCGGCCTCGGAGGCGCCTATGTCTGGGCTCTGAAGGACGATGATGCCAACGGGACCATGGTCAAGACCATGGCTGCCGGTCTGGGGTGGTAGCCTCAACGATTCGCAATGGTAGTGGCGTTTCGGCTGTGGGCTGACTTTCTCCGTCAGCCCACAGCCAGCGCATTTTTGAGCTGCTCATGCGGGTTGGGGCGGGCCTCAAAGCAGCCCGGTGTGCAGGTAAGCCAGGAGCGCTGCCATCTGCTCATCCGTGAATCGGCCTGCAAAGGCGGGCATCGTTCCCCTCCCTGCGAGCACAATCTGCCGTACTACCGCATCCGAACTTGGGGCGCCGTTGAGGAGGGTCTGGCGTTCGAAGATGCTGTGCAGGTCAGGAGGAATCTTCCTGAGTGCCTGGTCGTTGTCTTCGTGGCAATGGGCGCAGCGCATCTGGTAAAGGTGCTTCCCTTCCATCTCTTGCGGGGTGAGTGCTGGCTTTGCGCGGCAGCCGCCAACGCCCAGGCTAATCGCCAATCCCACGCACACAAGCGTCCAAGAGACCTTCCCTCTTACCACCCAGGCCACTATCTCCCTAAGCCTTCTGAGCAAATTGCCCACTCACATAGTCCCAGTTGAGCACCTGATAGAAGGCCTTCACGTACTCGACGCGCCTGTTCTGGTACTTCAGGTAGTAGGCATGCTCCCAAACATCCACAGTCAGCACAGGCTTGTGACCCTCGGTCAGAGGACTGTCCTGATTGGGCGTGGTTTCTATTGCCACGGTCCCGTCAGGCAGCTTGACCAACCAGGCCCAGCCGCTGCCGAACACGCTGAGAGCGGCAACGGTCAGCTTGTCCTGGAAGGCCGAGTGCGAGCCAAACTTCAAATCGATGGCCCTGGCCAGTTCGCCGGCGGGCGCGGTTGCCGATCCAGGCTTGCCCAGCGTCGGCCACCAGAATGAATGGTTGGCGTGGCCTCCGCCGTTGTTGCGTACGGCGGTGCGGGCGGATTCAGGCAGGGCGCCCAGGTTCGCGACCAGTTCGTCTACGGTTTTGCCAGCCAATTCAGGATGCGCAGCCACGGCAGCGTTCAGGTTGTTCACGTAGGCCTGGTGGTGCTTGTCGTGGTGCAGATGCATGGTCTCCGCGTCGAAGCTGGGCTCCAACGCGTCGTATGCGTAAGGCAGCGGTGGCAGCGTGAAGGGGCCGGTTGGCGGTGGGGCTGAAGAGGCTGACTGGACGCCGGGGAGGGCCTGAGCAGTCAGAGTGTCGGTCAACAGCAGCGCGCCGGTTACGCCGCCTAGGTGTTTCAATGCAGTCCTGCGGTCCATCATTTTGGAATAACCTCCAGGTGGTTCGATGCAAAGAGGTTGAGAAAGACTGCGCAAAAATCGACAAATTCTGTATGCGCTCTATTGAGTCTGATGCCTCCGTTATGCTGGAACCATGGATTTGCCTTCAGAGAAGTTAACCCCCATTGCGCACAAGGCGCAGAATTGTTGCTTTGGTTGCGGGCCGGCTAATGCGAGTGGCTTGCATCTGGATTTCCTGGTTGCCGAAGATGGACGAGTGGTTTGCTTGCCAACGATTCCGGATCGCTTCGAAGGCCCGATCGGTTACCTGCATGGTGGCATTATCGCCACTCTGCTTGATGAGGCGATGAGCAAGTCATTGCGGGCGCAGGGACTGACTGCAATGACCCGCCAGATGGAGGTCAACTATCTTCGCCCTGTACATTCTGAATCGCCGATTCGCGTGGAGGGCCGCCTGGTTCGGAGCGAGGGCCGCAAACATTGGAGCGAGGCACGGATTATCGACGCAAGAGGCCACGCGCTGGCCGAAGCTAAGGGCCTGTTCATCGAGATGCATAGCGGCCAAAGATCTTGAGCAATCCGCAAGGTCCAAGGACGAGCAGACCTCCCCGGCTACGCCTTGACTGCGCGCGTGGGCTTGTATCCTGACAAGCCGTAATAAGCGACGTAGAAGTAGCAGATGATCGGCAGAATGAAGGCGTGCTGATAGCCAATGGCGACGGCCAACGCGCCGAAGAGCGGCGGAATCACGGCCCCGCCCACATTGCCGATCGTGATGACGCCAGAGCCTTTACTGGTCAGCGGTCCCAGTTCGGCGATGCCCAGCGCGAAGATGGTCGGATACATGATGGAGTTCGCCAGACCGCAGAAAATCAGGCTCCAGACGGCGATCGATCCGGTGGTTCCCATGGCCACTAACATCAGTGCTACGCCAAAGAAACCCAGACCCGCCAGCAGCTTCTCGGCCTTGACGGCCTTCATCGCCCATGTGCCGGCAAAGCGTCCGATCATGATGGCAAACATATAGAACGAAGCCAGAATTCCCGCCACATTCGTAGCGGTCAAGCTTGCCAGTTTGAGGCTGAGATAACCTCCCAACCATTCATGAGAAGCAACAAATTGCGAGACTGCAACTTCCTGTTCCACACCCTGGGCCAGGAAGAACTTGATGGCGTTAGCCGCCAGCGCGATTTCGACGCCAACATAGAAAAAGATGCCCACCATGCTCAGAACCGTATGCTTGTAGCGCCAGATGCTGCGGCCCGAATGTGCGGTGCTGTCGTCGCCCGGGCGGTACGACTCGCTCCGCGTGACCGCCGGCAAATGCATGAACATCACAGCAAAGCCGAGCACGAACAACGCGACTGCGATGGCGATGTAAGGCCCTTGCACGGTGTGCGCAATCGCTTTCTTGTCCGTGATCCTGGTGTCGGTAAGAATAAAGTAGCCCACCACCAGCGGCGCCAAAGCGGAACCAAGCGAGTTGAATGCCTGCGCCAGCGTCAGGCGAGCCGGAGCGGTGCTTTCCGGTCCAAGAATCGAGACGTAGGGATTGGCCGAGGTCTGCAAAACGCAGACGCCCGTGGCCAGGACAAAGCTGGCGGTCAGAAAGAATGGGAAGCTGAGCATCGCCGCCGCCGGGATGAACAGCAGGGCGCCGATCACCATGATGAACAGCGAAGTCACCATGGTGCGCTTGTAACCAATCTTCTCAATCAGCTTGCCGCTGGGCACAGAGAAGACCAGGTAGGCTAAAAACCACGAGGTCGTCACAAAGTTGGACCACATGTGGTTCAGGTTGAAGATGTCTTCCAGTTTGGGAGAGAGATTGCTGTTCAGGTTGGTCAGAAACCCAAAAATGCCAAAGAGAACAGTAACCGTGATAAACGGAACAATGTAGTTGGGCGCGCTTGAGGCCGCTGGCTGTTTGGATTGCGTAACCATAATTCTCTTCCCGCTTTCTGTTGAAAGAACTGCCTGGTCTTCTCTGTTTTCCCCTGGGCTTTGCCGCTGATGGTTTGGAGCCGCAATGAGACCGTCACAAAGTTACGACACCTGGTGAGCGCCTCCCGAGGCGTGGCAGATGTGAATCTGCGGCTCAATGCCGGTTCGAGCTGCATAGCTGCTAGCCAGCGCCTTGGCAAACGCGGCAGCCTGGCTCTGCTCCACCAGGTTGATGGTGCAGCCGCCAAAGCCTCCGCCGGTGAGCCGCGCGCCAATTATCCCCGGCAGCTGCCGCGCCAACTCCTCCATGGCGTCGGCCTCGGCGCAACTGCCCTCGAAATCCTGGCTGTAACTCCGGTGCGCCTCGGCCATCAGGCGACCCAGTTCGACGAGGTCATTGGCAGCCAAAGCCTCAGCGGCAGCCTGAGTGCGCAGATTTTCCGTCACCACGTGGCGAGCGCGCTTGAGCGAATTGGGCGTCATCTCGGAGCCCCATTTCTGCAGATCCTCGACCGTCGCATCGCGCAGGAAGCGAACTTCGGGCCGGTGACGGGCGATCACGGCGCAGGCCGCTTCCACCTCAGCGCGGCGCGTGGTGTAGTCGCCGCCGGCAACGGAGTGTTTCACCATAGTGTTGGCAATCACCAGCGCAACATGGGTCGGAATCGGCGCCAGCTTAAAGCTCAAATCGCGGCAATCCAGCAGCAGGGCGTGGTTCTCCTTGCCGTTGGCGGAGATGAACTGGTCCATGATGCCGCAACTGGCGCCCACAAATTCGTTTTCGGCACGCTGGCAAAGCCGCGCCATCACGGGGCCCGGATAGCTGGCGCCAATAATGGAGAGAACGGCCAGCGCCGTCGCCACCTCAACAGCGGCTGAACTTGATAGCCCTGATCCCAGCGGAACATCGCCCCACAGACTCAGGCTGAAGCCGGGAATCCGATGGCCTTCCCCGGCCAAAATCGAGACCACACCGAGCGGGTAATCACTCCAGTGTTTGCTGGCACTGACGGGCAACGATGCCGCTGCAAACTCGCGCTCCTCGCCATAATTCTTCGAGTAGACGACGATCTTGCCGTCCGAGCGCGGCGAGATGCCGGCCAGGGTTGCGAAGTCGATGGCCGCGGGCATCACAAAGCCCTCGGCATAATCGGTGTGCTCGCCGATCAGGTTGACGCGGCCCGGCGCGGCAAAGACGGTCGGCGCAGCCTGGAAGCGGGCTAGGTGCATAGAACGTAAAACGGCAGGATCATGCATGACAGGTCACCCTCTAATTGGGTTGACAAACAACAGATTTCAGCGAGTAGTGCCCTTCCGGACAGGCGCGCAATTGCCGGGCTGCGTCCTCGGGCGTGATGTCGCGCTGCGGCATGCCGAGCATCTCAAAGCCCACCATGAATTTTCTGACTGTGGCAGAGCGCAGCAACGGAGGATAGAAGTGGGCGTGGAAGTGCCATTCGGGATAGTCCGTCTCGTCAACGGGACTCTGATGGAAGCCCATCGTGTAAGGAAAGCTGGTTTGAAAAAGATTATCGAAACGGGTGGTCAGTCGCTTCAGGGCGTCGGCTAAGCCATCTCGCTCATCGTCGTTGAAATTTGGCAACGCTCCCAGATGACGGCGAGAGAGCAGCAGCACCTCGAAAGGCCAGGTTGCCCACCATGGAACGAGGGCCACAAAGTGCGCATTTTCAAAAATGATTCGCTCCTTTGCGGCGTTCTCAGCGGTCATGTAATCGCAGAGCAGACAGTGGCCAGTGCGGGCCAGATGTTCACGCTGGGCTGCGGTTTCGACTGCCGGCTCGTCCGGCAAAAAGCCGGTGGCCCAGATTTGACCGTGAGGGTGCGGGTTGCTCGCGCCCATCATGGCCCCACGGTTCTCAAAAATCTGCACGTATTCGATCCAGTCCAAGCCCGCAAGGTCTTCGTATTCCTGCGTCCAGGAGTCCACTACGCGGCGAATCTGGGTGCGCGTCATGCTGGCCAGTGTCAGGCTGTGGTTGGGATGAAAGCAGAGCACCTTGCACAGGCCGCGAGCGGACCCGGCCACCAAAAGCGACGAGGCCGCCAGCTCGAATTCGGACGGAGAATCAGGTAGCAGGGCGGCATAATCATTGACAAACGAAAAGACGCTTTCATACGCGGGATTTGCGGCTCCGCCTGCCCGTTGGTTGCCGGGACACAGATAGCACTGGGGATCGTAAGCGACCCCCGAGGGCGCGGCCTTCTGTCCCACCTCACCTTGCCATGGACGTTGAGTGCGGTGCGGCGATACTAGAACCCATGACTGCCTGAGGGGATTCCATCGCCGATGAGGCAACTGACATATCTCTTCCATGCACACTCCCGAGAGCTGTTTCAGTTTACCGTTGCCAGCTGGCATCAGACAGTCATTTGTTTCAGAATCTTGCTCGATTAAAACCGAAAAAGAACCCCACCTCCGAGTACTATTCATGGAACTGGGGCTCTATCTATCAGCCGAGGAGGCGGATATTGGCGCGCCGCATCGGACGACTTGTACGGTCAGTGAACAGCAAACCTAGCGCTCTCATCCCTCCAGTTGAGCAGTTTCTTGCTTCAGCGTCCTCGATTTTGCGTATCGGCGGCTCTGCACACACGGGAGACTTAGTGGATCATGCTGATGGTTTCCTGCGTGATGGAGTCGAAGGTGGTTACCGCCTTTGAGTTAGCCTCAAAGGCGCGCTGCGCAACAATCAGGTCGGAGAACTCGGCGGAAATGTTGACGTTGGAGGCCTCCAAAGAACTTCCCTGAAGCGTGCCGAGGCCACCCGTGCCGGCCACGCCAACTGAGGCTTGCCCTGAGGCAGCGGTAGTCTGGTACTCGGTCGAGCCTACGTCGGATAGTCCCTGCACGTTGCTTACCGTGGCAAGCGCTATTTGTCCCACGTTCTGGCTCTGACCATTCGAGTAAGTTGCCGAAATGGTGCCGTTGGAGCCGATGGCAAAACTCTCATACTCCCCACTTGAATATCCGTCCTGGCTGGGAGACGAGGTTGAATTGGCTGCAGCGGTCTGACTGATGTTCCCGGTGCCAGCGGCTCCCAGCAAATCCCAAGTCATGTTCATGGTTGCTGCTCCATCGGAGAGCCCTGCGAAGCTGATGCCGCTCACATCCCCGGCTGGGTTAACGAGGTTGCCACTAGAATTGAAGGTCAGCGTTCCCGCAGTGTTGGCGCCCACCGGATCCTGAATTACACTTCCGCTCGTGGAGATATTCGCGCCGGAGATCGTCAGCACGCCGGCAGCAGTGGAAGAGACCGTTACACCGCCCGCGCCAACAGTGATGCCGGCAGCGCCCAAAGCAGTATTCAGATCTGTCACATAGTCAGCGACCGTCTCCGGGGAGCCGGTGAATATCGGCAGCGCGGTGGTTGCCGTTCCGCCCGCTGTGGCCGGCGCGGTAATCGTCAAGTTTGTTCCTGGATCTACTGTGGCCAGTTTGCCACCGCTCGCCGCAAAATCATAGTTGACTGTTGTGATTCCGTTCGCTGTCACTGAACCCTGCGTCAGCGTATCAGGCATGGAGATGTTGTAAGACCAGGCGTTGGTTCCCGTCTTGGTGTAGTTCACCGTGGCAACATAACTACTGCCCAGCGAGTCATAGACAGTGACCGGACCGGAAGCTGTGGCGCCAACAGGGGACGCAGAATCGAGATTTTGCGTCATGCTGAAAGTTGTCGTCGCCTCAGGCGGCATCACCTGCCCGGTTGGAATCACGATCGCGCTCAAGGCGCCGTTGGCGTTGATCACACCGTTCGTCGCGGAATATCCCAAGACCGGCTGGCCGGCGGTAGACTCCAACGTTCCATTAGAACTCAGCTGAAAGTTTCCGTCGCGCGAATAGAGTTGGCTGCCGCCCCCGCCGTCCAGGACGAAGAAACCCGTGCCATTTATCGCAGCATCAGTCGAGACGCCCGTCGAAGCGTTCGTGCCGCCGGTAAAGTCGGTGCTGTTCGAGGCCACCTGTACACCAGTTCCCTGCTGAATCTCATCTCCCGAGCCGGCCGTGCCTACCTGTTGATAAAACAGGTCGCTGAAGTTTGTCGTCTGCGCCTTGAAGGCGGTGGTGTTCATGTTGGACAGGTTATTTGCAATGGTGTTCAACGCCGTCGAATCGGCGTTTAGTCCGCTGAGCGGAATGTCAAAGTTGGGCATCGTGAATCTCCTCTCGAGTGCATCTGCGGTTGGTGCGGGCCTTAGTGGTCGGCCGGTAAACATCGCTTTGCGGACCGCTGCAGATCCGCGGAATCGCTACTGCATGCGTTGCCGGCCGCTGAGGGCCTGAGCTACGCTTTGGGCCGCGGAATTGGGCGAGGGAACGCCGAGATTGCCGGGAGCCAGTTGCGCCGATGCTGTATTCAGGGCGCCCGGAAGGTTAGTTCCTGTGCTGGTCGATGACGGTTGAGCTTGTGCTTGTGCGCGACTGGCTTGAGCGGAGGCAGTAGCGCCACTAGCTGCAGAAGTGGAACTGCCGAGATCCGTCGTTAACGTCTGGTTGATTGATATCAGTTGCTCCAGGCTGTTTACATTCACCAGCTGATTGATGTACTCGTTGGGGTCGGTGTCAGCGGTTGGATCCTGATTCTGCATCTCAGTCACCAAAAGGGTTAGAAAATCGTTGGCTGAGATGGTGGCTGAGTCGCTGCTTGCTGTGCTCGCGCTGCCGCTCGCATTGCTGGTTGCATTTGCCCCTGCGGGAGAGGTGTTTGCGGCCGCTGTTGCTGGCGCTGCGGCTTTCGCTGAGAGAGCCTGTGCCGCTGTCATATGGTGATTCAAGATTGCCGCTGCCATTTTGTCTCCTTAATCATTCCTGTTCTGCATCGCGTTTTTCTGCGATCGGTTTGTCGCGTTTCTGCCCTTCAGTTTCCTGGGTTCTGCCATTTAATCCATCCCCGAAGTGGCCCGTCAGGCCATCACCGAAATATGATTTCCGTCTTGCCTTGCTGTTCGTGCGCTTCCGTCCCGGTCAACAGACCATACGGACAACTCCGGTGCTGTTGACGAACCGGAGTGCGCTCGGGAATCTGCGCGTTGCGTTGTTTCCTCCCTGGTTTGGTGTCCTGCCCCTTGCTGCATCCCATCTCCAGATCCGTGTCCGTTGCCCGGCGCTGTCCACCCGCTTCCGGAAGAAGACAGCGTAAGCGTTTCTACCGGCGTGTGGTTTTCGGCAAGATAGGCGCTCAAGCCAGCCAGGTGGCCGCCCAGCGTCTGGGCTGCATCGGCAGAACCGGAGACGAGTTCGGCATGAACGCCACCACCACTCGTATCCGCTCGGACGCCTACCCATCCCAGTGCGGGGTCGTGAAAACCAGCTTCGGCGCGTTGCGCGCCGGCATGAATCCACGTTGGCATCCCTGCTGCTCCTTCTGCATCGAGAGTTGTGAAGGCTTCGCGGGATTCTGGCACGCTTGTCGCAGCGGGCGTGCGAGGCGCCAACCCTGCGGGCGCGTCTGTAGTTCCTCCGGCGCCAGCGACGGCGCGCACCAAGGCGGATGTATCCGCGTCGGGGCCAGAGGGCTGCCCTTGCGTGATGTGATTTTCATGCTGAACAGAATCAGATTTCCCAGTTTCACGCGTCAGCTGCAGCGAATCAGAGGCCGAGAGTTTTTTCTCGCTGACTGGACCATTCTTACCGTGAATTGGGGACGCGGCCAAGGGCTGGCCGGATGAGACGACATTGGGTGGTATTGGCAGAGGCTTCAATTCGCCGCTGTCCTGCGCAACTGGAAATGCCTTCGCTCCAAGTTGTATCTGAACCTCACTTTGGTCCAGTGCCTGCGTCAGAGGCAGGACTTGACTGGTCGAAAGAGGCTTCATAAGGTCGGCACTAGAAGTGAGAGGCTGGGTTTCGCTCGATGCTTGTTCTTTCGCCAGATTCGGCGCTGCGGCTTGAGTCGGGATTCCGGTCGCAACGTGTGCGTTTCCACCCTCGGCTTGCGGCCCGACCGGCCGAACTGCTTCTATGGCCGCAGTTGATGTTTCTGTACCGCTGACCGCATTCTGCGCGGATGCGCTTGCCGTTCTGCCAACCGAATCCAGATCGGGCGAGTGCAAACTGAAGTTGTCTGCAGCAAGCCCGGTTGATGAATTGACAAACAGATTACGCAATATATCCGTCTGTGCCTCCTCCAAGGAGGGTTTGGTCAGCGCGGCTGTGTCATGGGTAACGGGGTTGGTCACGATGACAGCTTGTGGGGTCGTCGCGACAATCGCCGTGACCGGCTCTGGCAACGCTCCGGCTGTGGTCACCTCCGACTCGGTAGTCTTGGCTGAATGGGCCCACCTCGAGCCGATAGCAGATTCGGGCTCCAGATTGACGGTCGTTTTTCGCACTTCTGTGTTGCTGATGGCAATTCTTTTTAGGGATGTAGCGGATCGGACTGCGGAGGACACCGCGCGGGCGTCAGTCTGAGACAACTTCAACCCCGCGCACGCTGGCCCAGTTCCCTTCTCTGATTCTTGCCTCGTGCGCAAAGCCACACCGACATTCGATGGCAAAGTGGCTGCGGGGGATTCTCCTGCGGCATCTACCAGCTCCGGCGTGACGGAAGGAGCCCCTTGGTTCTCCGCGGCCGCGGTCTCGCTAAAATCTTCCGCGTCAGATCGGAGTGAGGCCAGCAGCGATTGCCAGCCAATGCGGAAGGTCTCAGTGCCAGACGCAATCGGCTGAGAGAAACTTTGATTCGCCACAGCATCCTGCCCAGAGCCCTGCACCTTGTTCAGGCCCGGCGCGAGAGTCCCTCCCGATCGAATCTCGATGGCGACTGCAACGGTCATACTGAAGGTAAAGCAGGGGTCGTGCCAAAAGCACCGACAGTGGGTTAGAGCGTTATCAGAAACGGAACCGACAATCCTTTTTGAGGAAGTGAAGGCCCACTCTGTATGGGTTTTCCTTCAAGATTTCCCCGCAACGCACGCATCTCTGTCGATGGTCTCTTCGGAGGTGTCATTCGCATGAGAAACTAGCTCTGTCGCGTGGAGCGTAACTGGCTCGTCATCGGCTCGTGCCCCACCACCATTACCCCGCGGCCGCGAACCGTACCAGTCGTCGAGCGCCTGCTGGCTGCGCCGGCCGTTTTCGACTGCTTCCCGCGCTTCGGTCTCCTGAATCAGGGTCTCAGCCTGGCGGCGCTCCACCCTCCTGAAGAGAAAATCCTTGCGCAGGCCCGCGACCTCTTCTCCAGTGGCATCGATCCTAGGCGCGAGCGCGGCAGCATGAAGACTGGCCACACGCGTCTCCTCGAGGCCGGCAAGCCGGTCGGGCAATTCGCCGGTCCGCGCGCCGGCCTGAACCAGGCTTCGACCTTGGCGATCACGCGCGAGGGTTGCCGCCATGGCGTTCTCCAGACGATGCAATTCGCCCTGTACGGACTCCAAAACCAGCCGGCTCTGTTCCTCTTGAAGATCCCGGATGCGCAGCAAGCGGCGCAACGCGCGCGAAACTGCCATAACTCACACTTCCCCGGCTAGCTGGGCCAGCCGGCGTACGCACTCTGCAAAGCGGACCTGCTCGCGCGATTCCTGAGTCATGAATGCCCCCATCGCTCCACGGGCGCGCAGCGCGCGGTCCAGATCAGGATCAGTGCCCTGCTTGTAGGCTCCGATGCGCACCAGGTCTTCGCTGCGCGCATAAACGGCCATCAGTTTGCGAATGAGCGCGGCATGCTCACGATGCTCGGTCTGGGTGACAACCGGCATCAGCCGGCTTATCGAGTCCAGCACCTCGATAGGCGGATACCAACCTTCCGCAGCCAACACACGCGAAAGCACCACATGGCCGTCGAGCAGTGACCGGACCGCGTCCACCAATGGGTCCTGTTGGTCATCGCCTTCCATCAACACGGTATAAAAGGCGGTAATCGAGCCAACCCGGAATTGCCCGGCGCGCTCGATTAGCCGGGCGAGGCGGCTGAAGACCGAAGGCGTGTACCCTTTGGCAGTGGGAGGTTCTCCGGCAGCCAGACCAATCTCGCGGGCCGCCATCGCAAAGCGCGTGAGTGAATCCAACACCAGCAGCACATGCTTGCCCTGAGCGGCAAAGAATTCGGCGATGGTGGTGGCCGACAAAGCCGCTCTGATGCGCATCAGCGGAGATTGATCAGAGGTCGAAACCACCACCACTGAGCGCGCGCGGCCTTCGCCACCCAGGGAATCCTCTAGAAACTCGCCCACCTCTCGGCCCCGCTCGCCGACCAAGCCCACAACTGTCACATCCGCCTCGGTGTTGCGGGTCATCATGCCGATCAGAGTGCTTTTGCCCACGCCCGAGCCGCCGAAGATGCCCACCCGCTGCCCGCGGCCTACCGTCAGAAGCGCGTCGATAACGCGAATCCCTGTGCCCAGCGGTGTGCGGATCGGTGCGCGGTCCAGCGGCGGCCTCACTACTCCCTCCAAAGGCAGTGACCGGGAGACAGCTGGCGGGCGGCCTTCATCGATAGGTTCACCCAACGCATTCAGCACCCTGCCCATCAGAGCCGGCCCCACCTCGATTTCGGAGTGAACATTCATGGCCTCGACACGATTTCCGTAGCGGATGCCCTCGGTGCTCTCGACCGGCATCGACAGCACGTTGGCGCCGCGGAATCCAATCACTTCGGCGAGGTGGACGCGGCCCAACTGGTCATGAATCTCGCAGCACTCACCAACCGATGCTAGCGGCCCCGCCGACTCGATCGTCTGGCCCACCGATTCCAGGACCTGTCCACGCCAGCGCCAGGGCTGGCCGCGCTCAAGCCGGTCAAAATAACGGTCCAGTATTGGGCTCATGCGCGACTCTCCGCGCATGTGCCGGCGGTGGCCAAAGCGGGCTCGGCAGCGCCGGAACTTGAATGGGCAGAGCCGACGCCGCCTGCGCGGTCAAAGAAGCCCCGCTCAATCTCTCCCAACTGAGAGCGAATCCCCAAATCCACCGAGCCCAGCTCGGTCTCAATTACGCATTCGCCCAAACGCATTCCTTCGCCGGCACTAATGAGCGGCCTAACGGCGAGATTGGGCACAAGGGCGATAGCCTCGCGCCATAAGTCCAGCTCTGCCTCAGGCACGCGCAACCGCGCCTGGGTCGATCCGGAGAGTTGCCCCAACGCCACTCTGACGGCCCCGGTCAGTAGTAACGGATCCATCTGCGCCTCACGGCGCAGAATGCGAGCTGCGACAGCCAGCGCCAATCTTACGACCTCGTGCTCGACCGCGCCCATATAACGGTCTCGCTCCTCGGTAAAGTTTCCGATGAGTTCGGCGACTTGTTGTGCCCGTTGCAGCTGGCTCGCTGCCTCTGAGCCAGTCTGTCCCTCACGCTCCGTCTGACGGCCCTGCTCACGCCCCGCTTCAAAAGCTCGGCGTTTCTCTTCGGCGAGCCGTGTGTCAAACTCTGCGCGCAGCCGAGTCTCAACGGCTTCGGTCTCTGCATTCCTGGCCGTCGCAGCGTCAGTCCCCTTCACGCTCATTGCGGCGTCTTTCGCATTGGCCAACCCGGTCCACTCCGGCAGCGGAGGCGCATCAGGCCCAGCTAAGTAATCGAAGACCTCGATGCGCGCCCAAGCGCCCTCGTCCGTCAAAAATTCCACCTGTTGCAAGGAGTTCCTCCTTAAGTGGACAGGGGTCGGGGATCGGGGGTCAGTTTTTATCGATGACCGGCTTATCCGACCAAAGAAGCCCAGCTTCCCTGCCCATTATCCCTGCCTCGTACTTTCTGAACCATGCTCTCTGGCTTCCGATCTGTAACCCTTGATCCCTGTTCCCTGAGCCCTGTTACGCCAGCATCTCGTCGCCGGTCTCCAGTTTGAGAATGACCTTGCCCTCGGCTTCGAGACGCCTTGCCAGGTTGAGAATCTCCTGTTGAGCCTGCGCTACCTCGCGGGAGCGCACCGGACCGAGAACCTCCATGTCTTCTTTCAGCATCTCGACGGCCCGCGAGCTCATCGATTTGAATATCTGGGCGCGCAGATCATCTTTAGCGCCGCGCAAGGCGAGTGCCAACTGGCGCTTGTCCACGCCGGAGACAATCTCGCGGATGGTGGCGGGCGGCACCGTCACCAGGTCCTCAAAGGTAAACATCAGGTTGCGAATGGAGAGAGCCAACTCCGGCTGGCCATCCTCGATGGTCTCGAGTATCTTCTTCGACTCCTCGGCATTGAGCCGGTTCAGCAAATCGGCGACCGCCTTAAAGCCGGAATAACTCTTGCGCGCGGTGTCACCAACGTTCTCCAGGCGACGGTGAAGAATGTGAGCCACCTTCTGCGCCATTTCGGGCGAAAACTGGCGCATCTCGGCCAGCCGCTGAATGGAGAGGACTTTGTGATCCTCGCTCAGACTGTCAAGCACCATTGAGGCGCGGCGCGGATCGAGGTGAGCCAGCACCAGAGCGATGGTCTGCGGATGCTCGCCGTCAAGCAACTTGCCCAATTGCTGCGGGTCTGTGCGCTGCAGCTTGGCCAGATTCCCCTGGGCCGCCTCCTGCGAGCGCCGCACCAGCATCAGCAGATCGTCGGCGCGCTCCTTGCCGAATGTCTCCATCAGCAGACGGCTGGCGTAGTCAAACCCGCCGTGGGTCATGAAATTCTGGGTTTCGAGGAGTCTCCAGAACTCCTCCAGTATCCCGGCAGAGACTTCAGGTGTAATGCCGCGCAGTTCGGCCAGTTCCTCGGTGAGCCGCTGCACGTCCGCTTCAGGCAAGGCGCGCAGAATCTCCTTGGCCGACTCCTCGCCCACCGCTACCAGCAGAACAGCCGCTTTGCGCACGCCACTCATGTTCGCCGACTGTTGGCGCCGTATTGCTCCGCTTTGGCTTCCCTGCTCAGACAAAATCTCGGCCCTTTCCCTCTATCGCGCAACTCGTAGTCTTTTAGTCGGAGTGAATCCAGCTCTGAAGTAGCCGGGAACTTTGCGTTGGCTCGCGCTTGAGGTGGCCGGTCACCTGCTCGAAGATCTCCTGGGCTCTGAGCCGCTCGGGGTCCACCTCGACTGGATCAGGCGGGCGAAATGCGCGTGCCTCGGCTACCTCGGCATGGCCCGGCAGCTCCCGGACACCTGATTTGACTGCCGCACCAGACGCGAACCGGGCATGGCGCAGAGCAGGACGCACCCCAAAGGCCACGACGACCAGGATGCCCGACAGAATTGCAGCGTACTTGATTAAAACCGGTGAGCCTTCGGCCGTGTTCAGCAGTTGCCTGGGCAGCGATACGGGCTGCTGCAAACGGTTTTCCTCGAAGGCCAAATCCTCGACTTGCAGCATATCGCCGCGCGCCAGGTCGAAGCCTACCGCGGCCTGCGCCAGCGCGGTCAGGTTGCGCAACTCGTCTGCCGAACGAGACTGCCATTGCGCCGCCTTGCCCTGGGACGCTGGCTCAAGCAGCCGGTCGTTTACCACGATAGCCGCAGTCAGACGCCGCACTCTTCCCGGGCCTTCAACCACATGCCGAACCGTCTTCGATGCACCGTAGGTTCCGGACTCGCTCTTGGCGCTCTGTGTCCCGCTGGTCTGCTGCGGATAAACGGGCAGAGCCTGCGAGTTGGGCGCGTTCGATGCGGTACCGGGAATGCCGGCAGCTACCGGTTGCGCGCCGGAGGACTGTTCGGTGCGCTGCATAGACAGGGTCACTGTTTGATCCGGATCATAGCTTTCCTCGGTCTCATCGGTTGCCGCCGGATCATAGTCCAGTGTCACCGAGGCGCGCACGTTGCCCGCGCCGGTGACCGGTTCGAGAGTCGCAATCAGTTTTTCTTCCAGCGCCTGCTCGGCGCTTAGTTGCATTGCTTCGGCCGTTTTGGGCCCCAGCGGCAGGTTACCGGCTGCATCAACCAGCACCACGCGATCCGGCGTCAGCCCGTCGACGGCCGAGGCTACAAGGTTGCGAATCGCCTCCGGTTCACTGTCAGCCAGAGAACGATGGCGCAGCTTGAGCACCACCGAAGCCTTGGCCGGCCGCTCCACCTCGCGAAAGAGAGACTCATGGGGCATCACCAGATGAACGCGCGCCGATTCAATGTCAGAGAGCGAGCCAACGGTGTGCTCCAGTTCCCCTTCCAGCGCGCGCTGATAGTTGACCTGTTCGTCGAATTCTGATCCCACCCAGTTGGGCTTGTCGAAGATCTCAAAGCCCAGCCGCCCGCTCTTCAGGCCCTTGGCTGCGGTCAACAGTCGCGCCTTGTCCAGTTGCGCGGCAGGCACCATAATGCCTACGCCGTTGGCGAAGGGCTCAAAGGGAATCTGCGCCTGCAAAAGAGTCTGACTGGCCTGTCGAACATCATCCGGGTCCATATCGGCGTAAAGGATGCGCCAGTCAGTCCGCAGACCGTACCAGAACAGGCCTCCAACCAACGCCACTAACAGCATAGCCGCCACCAGCATCCAGCCACGCTGAGCCGGCTGCATCCCGGCCCAGCTGACCTTCGCTCGGCCCCAAAGACCTGCCAGCCGGTCGGTCAACTGGGGTTGCCCGAGCATCAACGGCGTGCTCTTCTCCAACTGTGTTCCGGTGGCCATGGTCTTTGTGTCCTGCCGTTTTCAGTGAACATTAGTTTGTCATCAGTTACTCGCGGCACGTAAATACCTCGCCGCAGCCTCATATCCGCCTGCGTGTTCCGCTAAAATTGCATCCCGATGACTTGCTGATAGGCCTGAACAGCCTTGTTGCGCACCGCGAGCGCCAGCTCAAAGGCCATGTTTGCCTTCTGAGTTGCAATCATTGCCTGATGCACGTCGACGCCGGAGCCGGTCATCAGCCCGGAGACAGCTGTGCGCGCCTGCTCTTCAAGTTGATTTACCTGGCCCACCGCATCGGTAAACAGATCGGAAAACGGACTCGGCGCCGTTCCCGAACCGCCGGTCGAGATTGCACCCGTTTGCGCTCCGGCGCCGGCCAAGCCTTCAAACGCCTGCGTCGCGGCTGTCATTGGGTTGATTCCGGGTATCATGGTTTCTCCTGCTGCTTTCGTTGGTTAGCGATGCCTTGCCAAAATGCCGCCTGCCATTGCTGCGCTAGCTCCGAGATCACGACTTGGCGATCTCCAATGCCGATGAGATCATGCCCTTCTCGGCCTGCACAGCCGAACTATTGAGACCATAAGCACGAGTAGCCCCCATGAGGTCCACCATCTCTGTGAGGGGGTTAATGTCCGGGAAGGATACATACCCATCCGGTCCCGCATCCGGATGTCCGGGGTCATAACGCTTGAGCGGAGGAGAAGTGTCCTCGACCACCGCCGCAACATGTACGCCCGGCGACGCCGAACCCGAACCAATCAGAGGGCCACTGAGGGAGCTGTTCAGGCTCGATGAGAGCTGAGGCAGAGACGATGAGCCAAGGCTTTCAGAAGCCGCGGTTCCTGAAGCATCGTTCAGCGAATCAGCAAACTCCGGATTGCCAGAATTCGCGGCAAAGACGACATGCTGCCGGCGGTAGGGACCACCTGTCGCAGTGCGCGTCGTCTCGGCGTTCGCCATATTGGCTGCCACTACTTCCGCGCGCATCCGCTCGGCCTGCATGGCGCTGCCCGAGGTTTCCATCATCGCAAACAGGTTCATACTGCCCTCCTTCATTCAGCCGAATCCCGAAGTTGCTTTGCAGCTTACTTGCTATCAGCGTGGATAGCGTCCATGGTGCGCTGGTACTCCTGGTGAAGCAAGGCCACGCCGGTTTTGAATCTCAGTTGCGCTTCAGCTAGATTGAGGCCTTCTCGATCCATGGAAACGTTGTTGCCGTCCGGCCTCGCTATCAACCCGTCTACGGCCTTGACGAGCACCGGCCGCGCGGCACGGCCCTTGTCCACGTCCGTCATCGCCTCCCGCATCTCGGCTTCGAAGTTCATGCCGGCAGCCTTGTAGCCGGGGGTGTCGATATTGGCCATGTTGGCCGCAGTCAGCTTGGCTTCCGCGGTGGCCAGATCAAGATAGCGGGCAATCTGATCGCTGAGCTGGGTTTCAACCTGCATCTGCATCGAATTCTCCCTCCTGCTTTTTTGATCGGATCCCAATGACCCTGCGCAGACACCTAGGGTTGCCACAAGGAGCCTGGTCAGTTGATCGATAGCCCGAAGTCGATCTCCCGCGCGGTCATGACTGCTTCTTCGCCGGCCAGAATGGCGCCCCGCTCCAGCACGTGCTCTAGCTCGCGGACATTGCCCGGCCAGTCGTGAATCGCGAGCTTGGCCATGGCTTCGTCGTCGAGCTGTTTTACCGGAGCCTCGCGGCCCATGCGCGCGAGAAAGTGGTTGACCAGCAGCGGCAGATCCTCGGCATGCTCGGCTAACGACGGAGTGCGGATGAGAAAGACAGCCAGCCGATAATAAAGGTCCGCGCGGAATCCACCGCTCTGCGTCTGTTGAACCAGCGCCTGATGAGTGGCGGCAATGATGCGTACATCCACCTTTACGTTTTCGTTTTCGCCCACGCGCTGCAGCTCTCCGCACTCTACAAAGCGCAACAGCTTGGATTGCAGCCCCAGCGGCATTTCGCCGATCTCGTCCAGAAACAGTGTGCCTCCGTCAGCCGCCTCGATCCGCCCCACGCGCCCTTGCACAGCTCCGGTAAACGCGCCCCGGGTATGACCGAAGAGCTCAGCCTCGAGCAGGGCCTCAGGAATCGCCGCGCAGTTAATGGCGACAAACGGCTTGCGGCTACGCGTCGAAAGCCGGTGCACTGCCTCGGCTACCAGTTCCTTGCCCGAACCGGTTGGACCTTCGATCAACACCGGGGTCGAGCGCGGGGCCACCAGGCGAACGCGCCGGCTGACATCGAGCATGCATCGAGCGTTGCCAATCAGATCGGGCAGCCGCTCGCACGAATTGAGTTCAATGCTCGGCACGGGCAAAGTTACTGCGATAGGCAAAGGCATTGGAGCGCTAAGCTGAGGATGTACCTCGACTGGAGAAACGCTTTGAGGCGGAAAAGCCGGCGGAACTGCAGCGGGAAGCGCGGGGACCGGCCATGGACTGGCATGCCTTGAATCGAGCGGCGCGCTCAACTTCTTGAGCGGCGGTGCCGCATTCCAGATAGCCGTGTCGTTATCCTGCGTGCGGCGCAGAGCGTAGAGCAATTCCTGCCGGTAAGGCCCGCGCGGACTCTCCTGCGCGACGGAGCCGCTGGTGGTCACCAGATCCACTTCAGGAAAAAATGCGCGGAAATCCTTGAGGAACTCGGCCAGATCGAGATCAGGCAGCCACGAATCGACAATGACAGCCTCCGGCGCAGCAGCCTCTGTCTCCGCCCATGCCTGAGCGCCGCCTTCGGCCTCGCGCACCTGCCAGCGCAGTCCAGTAAGAGTCTCAGAGAGCCGCTGACGGAAGCTGCGATCAGCGCTGGCCACAAGAGCGGTGCGAGGACGCACGCGATTGGCAAAGGGCAGAGTGGAAACGGGAACGGTCACCATGAGAATTCTCCTGAAAAGTCGATAGGTTGCAATGGACCAAGAATTAGTGCGCTTCGAAAACTTGCGCGGCAGCGGTCAGCGTGATTGCCGGCAACGGGGGCACGGTAAGGGCGGAGAGCTCAAGCTCGGCTTCGTACGGAACCGTATAACCTTGCCCGCGAACAGTGCGAAGCAGGTGGCCCGGAGGCGGATCCTTGAGCTTGCGGCGCAGGTAGTTGACATAAACATCGACGATGTTAGTGGTCTGCGTCGGCTCCAGATTCCAGACCGAATCCAACAACTCGACCCGAGAAACACACTGGCCGCGATTGAGCATCAGGTGTTCGAGCAAGGCGAATTCTTTATTGGTGAGGATGATGGATTGGCCCGCGCGACGAGCGGTGTGCTCCAGGCGGTCCAACTCGAGGTCGCCGGCGCGCAACAACAGGCGCGCCTCGCGCTTGCGGCGCAGCAAAGCCCGGCATCGAGCCCGCAGTTCGTGGAGGCTGAAGGGTTTGATCATCAGGTCATCAGCCCCAAGATCGAGGCAGCGGATGCGTGTGTCCACGTCCTGCCGGGCAGTCAGCACAAGAACTGGCAGATCAGCGTCCATTGCACGAACTTCTTCGAGTACCTGTTCGCCGTCCTTGATCGGCATGTTGAGATCCAGAATGGTCAGGTCGGGCATCTCCTGACGAAATGCTTCAACGGCTGCGCCTCCATCGTAGGCCAGACGAACACGATGCCCGTCTGCCTCCAAGCCGCGGCTCAGAAACAATCCCAGGGCCTTGTCGTCCTCGGCGATCAGTAACCTCATGGCAACCTTTCTTCGCTTCGGCGCCCTCAACTCGCAGCGCCTGTCTTGCATCCCATCCGCCCGGCTTAGCGCGCGCTAAGGGACGGTACCTCATAACCATCCTTCGAGGAGGTTCGGAACTCAAGATTGGAAAGAAAAAAGGACGAGAGGGGATTCCACAATCGGCACTGAGACGGGGGAGTTCCCGAAACGGAAGCGTGTCTCGGTGGCCGGAATTACCAACCGGCTCGGCACGTCAACCTGTTTTCCACGTGAGGCGCCTGGAGGCATTCAGCACGCTGCCAAGGGATCACGCGGGCTGATTCCTGCTCTTCCGCGAGGCTGCTTTGTCGCGATACATCTCAGAATCAGCGCGTTCGATCAAACCCTTCATCGTCTCGCCGGCCTGTCGTTCCACCAGGCCGATGGAGGCGTCTACCCGCAGTTTTGCGGGGACTGTGCTTGTTTGAACCGTATAGTCCCCGAAGACCCATTTCCGCAGGCGATCAATTTGCGTAGTGCCCTCGGCACTGGCGCAATGCAACATGAGGATGAACTCATCACCACCCCAGCGACCGATGGTGTCCGTGGAGCGGCATACAGAGCGCAGCTCTGCAGCGAACTGCTTCAGCAACTCATCGCCAGCCAGATGACCATATTTGTCATTCACCAGTTTGAACTCGTTAATGTCGACGATGGCGATGCAAAATGGGGAGCCGGCTTGGAGGGATTGTTCGATTCGGGCTTCCACGGCGAGCCGGCTTCTCAGCCCGGTAAGCGCATCGCGAGAAGCAATTTCCTCAGCTTCTTCGAGCCTGGTCTTATAGGTTGTGACCTCTGCTTTGAGCTTGTCGATAGCGGCCTTGCCTTCGGCGGTCATCCTGTCTATCGAGGTCTTCAATTCTGCGGCGCTCTGCCTGATCGATTCTCGAATTTCGGTCAGGTCTTCCAGTTTGGCGATACCCTTGAGCCGCGTCGTGACCTCGGTAATCTGGCGAGCGCATCTCTGATCCCGTTCGCCAACTGATTCGGCGGCGCGGGCCATCATCAGCAATATCCCTTTAATTTCGCTTGTTTGTTGACGGAGGTGAATGGCTGTTCGCCGTCCCCAGCCCTGCAGTTGTTCTCGCACTCCGCCTTCGGTCTCTTCAACTGTCTTGCAGGAAATCTCCCTGGAGAGTTTCTCACTTAATTTACCGAGACCCTGCTGCAATTCCCCGCCCAGAGCAGGACAGGCGTCGAGGCCGCAGTTGCCCATCTCCACCAACGCAGAGCGGTACGCAGCGATGGTTACCGGCAGAAGAGCCTTTGTCGCCGACGTATCATGCTCGTCGGCCTCCATAAGTGTCTGGTCAAGATATCGTTTTATTGAGATCATTTGGCCTCAAAGAGCCGTGGCCCGCAAACAGTTGCAATTCGGGCTCATCATAGTCGTGTATCGGCAGTTCCTGTGGTTTGCTTTAGTTGTAAATGGTCAGTTCTGCAAACAAATCGCGTTGGTGCGACAGTTGGAAATTCCGGCTTGTCGCGTGGCCAAGCCTCACAATGCAAAAAATTTTGCTATGCATGAACATCCGATGGGCACACGCCGGCAATTCTGATTTATGGTGTAAACGTGGTCTTTGTAATGGTTTGGGCTTGAGGTTTGAAAATGTGTGAGGATGAGCGACAAGCAAAGTTGGCTAACCTTGCCCGCTGCAAGGAAGAAGCAGAGAAGGCTTACGACGGCATGTATGACGCGCACTCCTTCCGGGATGCAAACGACTGCTACCGGGACGCAAAGGACTATTTCTACGCGGCCATCGGGCACGCCGAAGACGTTGGATTGCCGGACGAGGCGGAGGCATTGCGCAAGCGTTTGGACCATGTGAAGGCAGTGTTCAGAAGTCAGTTTGCGCAGTGAACGAAAAAAAGACGAAAAAAGAGTTGACACGGTTCGCTTTTTATTCGCTATAATTCGCGCATGGCTGTCACTCGAAGGCAAAAAGAGATTCTCGACTTCCTGGAGTCGTTTGTAACGCGCAATGGCTATTCACCGTCATTCGAGGAAATCGCGCGCGGCATGGGGCTGAAAAGCCTGGCAACAGTGCACAAGCATATTACAAACCTCGAAAAGAAGGGGCTGCTGGACCGGGTGCATAACCGGAGCCGCTCCATTGACGTTTTACCGCCGGGGACGCGCACGCGCGCCAGCGACCGGCTACAGCTGATGGGGCGCATCGCTGCGGGGTTTCCCGTGGAGGCAATGCAAACCGAGGAAAGCATTTCGCTGCATGACGTGGTGGGCAACCGGGATGTCTTTGCTCTTGAGGTCCGCGGGGACTCGATGCGCGATGAGCACATCATCAGCGGAGACTATGTGCTGGTGGAGCGCACGCGGACCGCGCGTCAAGGGGAGATCGTGGTGGCGCTTGTGCATGGCTCTGAGACCACATTGAAGCGCTTTTATAGCGAGGGCAATAGAGTGCGACTGCAGCCGGCCAATGTAGAGATGGATCCCATCTATGTTCCCGCCGCGCAGGTCGCGATTCAGGGCCGCGTGCTGGGCGTTCTCCGCAAGTACCGGTAACCCGCGCTTGCCGTTCGCTGATCTTGTAAAAGCGAAAGGCCCGGCGCATCCGCCGGGCCTTTCGCAACCGCTCATCTGCACATGAAATTCGTATTTGTTACGCCAGCAGACGCTTGATCTTCTCGTCGATCACGTCCTGAGGAACAAAGCCGACGATCTGGTCGGTCACTTTGCCACCTTTGAAGAACAAAAGAGCAGGAATGCCGCGAATGCCGTAACGCGACGGCGTTGCTCCATTCTCGTCAACATTCACCTTGGCCACTTTCAGCTTGCCGGCATAGCTTGCGGCCACGCCCTCGACTATCGGCCCGATAGCCTTGCAGGGACCGCACCATACGGCCCAGAAATCCACCAGAACCGGCTGCTCGCTCTTGAGCACCTCCTGGTCGAACGTTGCATCGCTTACTTCCAGAACTCCCAAACCAGCCATGATCCTCCTTGCGGTCAATGTGCATTTCAATTGTAACGGTAACCGAACTCTAATGAGATGCGGCAGCCAGCGGCAAAGTCGCAATCCTCCCCTTTGCCCTACACGGCAACCTGGACAGAAAGAGCCATGCAAGGAATGAGCTTTCTGTAAGACGCTGTAAATAAAATGGCTTATTCGGATCAAGAGCAAACAAAAGCGCCCGTAGTCCTCAGAAGGACCACGAGCGCTAGAGCAGCCCTCCCCCAGAACTGCCCACGGAGCGAATTTAGGTGTTCCAGGGTCAAAAAGCAAGGAATCTTGAGTAACAAAAGAGGTAACATAGCTGCGGCAAATTGAACCCTAAAAAGTAACATTTATGCCGGAATTACACGCAAATCGATACCTTACCAGCATGAGATAGATATGTACCAAGAGTAATCTGCCATTGACGACACTTGCAGTGCATCAAGAGAACTAACTTGCGCCCTTTGGCTCAAACCGGCAGATTCTAAGCTCCGGCTCCTTCTGCCCTTTAACAGCGTTGCGGATTGCAGCCACGGCCTCCGGCACACTCTCCTCATTTCCAACGATTACGAGCACCGAAGGCCCCGCGCCGCTCAGAGCAGCACCGAGAATGCCGTGTTGACCAGCCAGAGGCAGCAAAGGTGCGAGCAATGGACAGATGGCCGCGCGATAGGGCTGATGAATGCGGTCTCGCATGGCTACGCGCAACAGATCGCCCCGTGGTTGAGCAAAAGCCAGTCCCAGTAGCGACACGAACTGAATGTTACCTACCACATCGGCGCGGGAGTAGGTCGCTGGCAGTAAAGAGCGCGCCTTGCTTGTAGCCAAAGGCTCAGTTGGCAAGACCAAGATGACCCGCCACTCGGCCGGGGGTTCGACGCGTGCTACGTGGACTGTTCTTCCTTCGCTGGCAGTTGTGACAAACCCACCGAGCCAGCAGGCGGCAGCATTGTCCGGATGGCCTTCGAGCACAGCAGCCTCTTCCAGAATCCGTTCTGAACTCCAGCCAAGCCGACCAAAATGAACTGCCAAGGCAATAGCTGCCAGCCGTCCGGCCGCCGATGAGCCGCAACCCATGCCAAGTGGAATATCGTTGGTCATACGGATCGTCAGCGGGATCACCGTTCGCGCACTGCCAGCAAGAAGGTCCTTGTAAATCCCGAGAATAAGATTGTTCTCAAGGCGAGAGCATTGCTCCGAGTCACGGCCGGTAGCGGCAATGGAAAACTCCGCAGCCGGCTCGGCATCAATCTCAAGGTAGAAATCCAAGGCCACCGCCGCGGCATCGAAACCCGAGCCAAGATTGGCGGAGGTGGCCGGCAGGCGAAGTCGAAAACTGCCAGGGATTGCGTTCAAAGTTTCGCTCATCCCACGGTACCCTTCATCGCCGCGAGAACCGCGGCCGACGTGGCCTCCACACTAACCGCGTTGCGCTGCAGAGCAGTGATCTTCGCTTCCTGGCCCACGACCTCCTCTTCTTTAAGCAGCGTTCCTTTATGGAATTCGATGGTATAGTCGGCGTCTTTGAGTGTGTGGCCCGTCAGTACCAGAACCACCGACTCGCTGGATGCGATTTTGCCTTCTGCGCAAAGCTTTTTCAGCCCAGCCAACGTGACGGCGGAGGCAGGCTCGCAGCCCAGGCCTTCAGTGCCCAGCTCGGCCTTGGCGATGGCGATTTCGGCTTCGGTCACATCCAGGCACCAACCACCACTCTCTTGAATGGCGCGTACGGCCTTTCGCCACGAAGCCGGATTGCCAATGCGAATGGCGGTGGCGCGCGTGTGCGCCTCGACCGGCTCCAGCGCGGTAGCTTGATGCTCTTTGAAACTGCGCACGAGCGGGTTCGCCCCAGCAGCTTGAACCACGGATATCTTCGGCATCCGCGTCACCAGTCCCAGTTCGTGCAATTCGCGGAAGCCCTTGCCCAGCGCCGAACTATTGCCCAGATTACCGCCGGGCACAATCAGATGGTCGGGCACGTTCCAATCGAAGGCTTCAGCAATTTCGAAAGCCGGTGTTTTTTGTCCCTCAAGCCGGTAAGGATTCACCGAGTTAAGCAGATAAATAGGCTCTTCTTTGACGATCTGCGTCAGCAGGCGGAGGCAGCCATCGAAGTCGGTCTTCAGCTGGCAGGTCACTGCGCCGTAGTCCATAGCCTGCGAAAGCTTGCCCCAGGCGATCTTGCCGTCGGGAATCAGCACCAGGCACTTCAGACCGGAGCGCGCGGCATAAGCGGCCATGGCGGCCGAAGTATTCCCGGTGGATGCGCAAGCCACCCACTCGAAGCCACGCTCCTTGGCCACGCTCATCGCCGCAGTCATGCCCGTATCTTTGAAGGAGCCAGTGGGGTTCATTCCCTGATGCTTGGCAAAAAGCTGTTCAATGCCCAGGGCTTTGGCGGCGCGCCTCAGTTGGTACAGCGGCGTATTGCCCTCGAAGAGAGTGACCGCGTTGTCAAAATTCTCCAAAATGGGCAGCAGTTCGCGAAAGCGCCAGACGCCGGAGTGGTCCAACGCGTCAGAGGAGCAGCGCCGCTCTCGCCAGAGCCATTTGAGCGCACCGGGATTGGGACGGTCATGGCCGCCACGCACACTCCAGCCGGGATATTCCACTTCAAAGAGGTCGCCGCAGCTCGCGCAACGGAAGTCCGGCTGGGCTTCCGCGCCATTAATGCGGGCCCCGCATCCAAAACAGCGCAACTGATGCAAATTGTCATTCATGCCTGGTGTTAGGTTACCAGCGCGTGGCGATTTTTTGTTCAGATGAGCATTCGAAATCTAAGAATGTCTCGGCGAACTGTTCCTGAAGAAACAGTTACCGCGGCATTCCTAGTGCGGCGTTTCTGTTGCAGGCGGGACGGGCGCGGCGGCATGTGCATTCGCAATCGAAGGGTCTTTCAGTTCTTTGCGCGCCTGCTTGCCGTGCGGACCGTCCGGGTCATAATCAAGCAGCTTCAAGTAGTTCGCCTTTGCGCTGGCAAGATCGCCCAGGTGGTGTTGCGCCAAGGCCAAACCCCAATAGACTTCGGGGTTTTCCGGGTCCAACACCAGAGCGGACTCGAAACGCGAAAGAGCCGCCTTCCAGTTTTTGGTTTGTAAATAGTAGCCGCCAACGTTGATGTCCTCGGTTGCGGCCTCCTCGTGGGATGGTTCCTTGAAGAGCAGTTTCCTCTTCTTTTCCGGCTGATCGTCTTCCGGCTTTGGCAACAATCTCTCCAAACCGGTGAGGCTGGAACTCGATGCCGTACCCTGGTCGCTGGCGGTAGCAGGCGCAGGGTCGTCCGGACTGCGCACCGGGTCGAGGTCGTCGCCGGGCAATGGAGGTGCAGCGTTGTCTCCGCCGTAATATGTTCGCTCGGGCAGCGGCGGCGTGGCCTTCGAAGGCATCAGGGGAACATTGCTCGTATCTTCGGGAAAGGGATTGGCGCTCGACTGCGGACCCGCCGCCGGCTTTTGGCCCTCTGTGGGCGGTTTGCTCTGCCCATTTGCCGGTGAATCTCCGGGAGCCGGAGTCTGCGCAAGCGCCACCATCAAGCAGCCCGCCAGACAGCCAACCACGGCCAGCGCGACTGGAAAAGACCTTCTCATCTTCTTAGCCTCATGCCCGCAATGATAGGATGCGGTTCATACAGCTCCAAAGGAAAGCATCGCACATTCGCATGGCGCTCATCATCCGATCCTCCGCTATTCACGCCTCTGGCTGCTACACCACCACAGCGATCCGCAAAGGCGCCCGCGTGGCCGAATACACCGGACCCCTGCTCACAAGGGCCGAAGCCGACGCTGCCTACAAGAACTCTCGCATCACCTACCTGTTTGGACTCGGCGACGGCTCGATGGTTATCGCCGGTCAATGCACGGCGATGTACATCAACCATAGTTGCGACCCCAACTGCGAAACCGTGGAGAGAGGCGGCCGAGTTTGGGTCAAGGCTATCAGGAAAATCGCCGCCGGCGAAGAGCTCACATACGACTACTGCCTGTACGACGGCGATGAAGACGAGGCCCTATGCAATTGCAGAACGGCCAGTTGCCGCGGAACCATGTACTCGGAAGAAGAAGTGAAGCGGCGCAAGGCCGCGGCGAAGAAGGCGGCGAAGAAAGCCGCCAAGAAAGGGCGTGGCAGGACCAAATCAGCGAAGAGCGCTGGTAATGTTCAGGCACGACATTGACTTTCATCATCTTCAGGAGCTTCTCAACCGGTATTTTCCACCTCTGCGCAACAGGCTCGGAACGATACAATCGCCACTAGGCCGTCTCGCAGACTGGACGAGCCGAGGGAGCGGGGTTACGCATGGGTTATCAGGTTCTAGCCAGGAAATACCGTCCGCAGCGCTTTGCCGACGTGGCCGGGCAGGACCACGTCACACGGACCCTGCTGAATGCGCTCTCGCAGAACCGTATTGCCCACGGCTACATTTTTTCGGGTCATAGAGGCATTGGCAAGACGACCATCGCGCGCATCGTGGCGCAGGCGCTGAACTGCCGTACCGAAGTTGGCAGCACGGAGCGGCCGACGCCTGAGCCCTGCGGCGTTTGTGATTCCTGCGTAGAGATTCGCCAGGGCAACGCCGTTGACGTGATCGAGATTGATGCGGCCACCAATCGCGGCATCGACGAAATTCGGGAACTGCGCGATGCCGCCCGCTATGCGCCCTCGCGCGACCGATACAAGATCTACATCCTCGACGAGGCGCACCAGATTACCGATGCGGCCTTCAATGCCCTGCTCAAAACGCTGGAAGAGCCGCCGGCGCACGTCATTTTCATGATGGCCACCACGCAGCCGGAGGACATTCCTCAAACCATCCGCTCGCGCTGCCAGCACTTCAGTTTTCATGCGGTGAAGTTCGACGACATTCTGGCGCAGTTGAAGATGATTGCCGGGCAGGAAGAAGTGGTTGCCGAGGACGCCGCTTTGGCTCTCTTGGCCGAGGCTGGCGACGGCTCCATGCGCGATGCGCTCTCGATCATGGATCAGGCAATTGCTTCGGCGCCGGTGGAGAGTGGCAAAGCGGTGCTTTCCGCGGCTCAGATTCGCGAGCTAATGGGCGCGGTGCCGAATGCTGTTTTCGAGCGGCTGCTAGAGGCGGTCGCTGCCGGGCAAAGCGCAGAACTCATGGAACAGTTGAACCTGCTGGTCAATTCCGGTCATAGCCCTTCGTCGCTGGCGCGTCAGATGGTGCGCTACCTGCGCAATGCTCTGATGGCCAAGCTGGGTGGCGAACAGACGGAGTTGCTGCAAATCAGTGGCGATGAGCGCGCCCGCGCAGGACGGAGCGCACTTCTCTTTACCGAGGAAGAGCTGACTCGCAACCTGCAGATTGTTCTGCGCACCTTTGACGATTTGAACTACCGACAGGAGCAGCGGTTTCATTTGGAACTGGGCCTGCTCAAGCTGATTCATGCACAGCGGCTGCTGCCGATCGAGGAGCTGCTTAGCGGCGTTGGGATGGGCACGCGACCTACTGGCCCGGCGCCCGGCTCATCCACTGCGCCACGGGCAACCGGGAGCCCAGCGCGTCCGGCCGCGCCGTCGCTTTCGCCTTTTGGTTCGACAGGAACGAGTTGGAGCACGAGTTCCAAGGGGCCTGAGCCTGTTGTGGATTCCAGCATCAAACCGGCTTTGATGTCTTCGCCGGTCGTGACCATGGAGCGCCCGAGCTCGAGCGAAGCAGTTTCGCCGACGGCCCCGGCGGGCGTATCGGGAAGTGTTGCGCCCTTCCCCGCTGTTGGTACTGCTCCAGTCAACGGACATAGTGCAACTCTCACGGAAGGCGCATTGGCAAAGGCGCCAGAGACCGAGGCTGCTCCGAATATCGAATCCATTCGGCACGCAGTGGGTTGCGCGCTGGCTGAAGGCGGTCATGTGTCGGCGGCACAGTTGCTGGGCGTGGGAACATGGACGCTGGATGGGGCCAGTCTGCGCATCGAGGTTGGTGGCATGGGCAAGAAGATGGTGGCCTTGACGATAAATGCCGCGGCGGAGAAGATTATTCGGCAGGAGCTGAGACGTCTGGGTGCACCTAATCGTTTTATGGTGGTTCCCGGCGAGGGAGCTGCTTCCCCCGCTCCCTTGCCCACGCCCATGGCCGGAGGCATTCAGGAGGTAGCGCTCGCCAATCCATTGGTTCAGCGGGCAAAAGAAATCTTCAAGGCCGAAGTGCGCTCGATCGTCGATCTGCGCCAGAAGTAAACGGGAACTCCAGATGAGGAGAAGAAGCTATGCTCAATCCGCTCAAAATCTCTGAAATGCTCTCTCAGGCCAACCAGATGCAGGAGGAAGTTCAGCAGAAGCTGGCCCAGACTCTGGTGGAAGGAACGAGCGGCGGTGGGGCTGTGACCGCAACCATGAATGGCAAGAAGCAGCTTCTCAAAATTCGCATTGAGCCCGCGGCGGTGATTGGACTGGGCGGCGACAAGCCGGATGTGGAGATGCTGGAGGACCTGGTGGTGGCCGCTGTGAACGAAGCTGGGCGCAAGGCCGATGATGCGATGCAATCGAGTGTCAAGGGAATGCTGGGCGGGCTCAAGCTGCCGGGGCTTGAGTAAGTGGATTTGTCGGCCAGGGGCTAATGCTCCACATAAGAAACCAGGGAGGCGCGGACTGTGTCACGCTATGCCGAGCCGATGGCTCGGCTCATTGAAGAGTTGAAGAAGCTGCCCGGAGTGGGCGCCAAGAGCGCACAGCGGCTCGCCTTCCACATTCTGCGCGCTAGCGACGAGGATGCGGCGGCGCTGTCAGAGGCAGTGCGCGGCCTGAAGGCCAGCTTGCGCCTGTGCTCGGTGTGCAACAACGTGACCGACATTGATCCTTGCGCGTACTGCACCAACTCCGCACGCAATCAGCGCCTGGTGTGTGTGGTTGAGGAACCCACCAGTATTGCCGCCGTGGAGCGAACGCGCAGTTCGCAGGGAGGTTACCAAGGGGTTTATCACGTACTGCACGGCAGCCTTTCGCCTCTGCACGGTGTAGGGCCTGACCAGTTACGCATCGGCACGCTGGTGGGGCGCGTGGAGCGCGGCGAGGTGGATGAAGTCATTCTGGCGACCAGCCCAACGCTGGAAGGCGAAGCTACAGCTCACTGGCTAGCCGGCGCGTTGCGTGGCTTTCCTGTGCGCATCACTCGCATCGCGACAGGCGTTCCCGCGGGAAGCGATATTGAATACGCTGATGAGGTGACGATGGCGCGGGCGTTAGAGGGACGGCGGGAGTTATAGCTTTGGATCAGCTTTTCTTCAGGGACTAAAGCCCGGTTGATTTTGCTTGATTCGTGTACGGGCTGAAGGCGCTTACACTTCAGCCTGGAACTCGTGCCCTTCAAATTGACCTTCTACAGCCAAAGCCGATTCATTGGTTTGAAACCGCGTTATCTTAGACTGAAGAGAACCACTGGCCGCGGCTACTGGCTTGCGACCCCCAAACTGGAGAATCAGTCATGGAAGAAACGGGCATCTTCAACGAAGGCCGAGCCACAGCCGCGCCACAAGCGCCGGCACAGGTCGCCGATGCGATTATTCGCGCCGAGAAGATTGAGAAATATTACGCGCAGCCCAGCCAGAATCGCATTCAGGTAATCTCCGCGACCGATCTATCCATTGTGGCTGGGGAGATTGTTGCCCTGCTTGGTCCTTCCGGTTCCGGCAAGTCAACCATGCTGCGCATGTTGACCGGCCTTTCAACGCCGACTGCCGGCCAGGTTTACTGGCACGAGAAGCCGATTGCCGACGTGGAGACAAACGTCTCCATTGTGTTTCAAAGCTTCGCTTTATTCCCCTGGCTGACTGTGCTGGAGAACGTGGAAGCCCCGCTACAGGCGCGCGGTGTTTCCGCCGATGTTCGCCGCGACCGCAGCATGAAAATGCTGGATACGGTCGGTCTGGACGGCTTTGAAGCCGCTTATCCGAAGGAGTTGTCGGGCGGCATGAAGCAGCGCGTCGGTTTTGCGCGCGCCCTGGTGGTCGAGCCAGAGGTGCTCTTCATGGACGAGCCTTTCAGCGCCCTCGATGTGCTGACTGCGGAGAACCTGCGCAGTGAACTGCTGGAGCTGTGGGCCAACAAGACCATGCCCACCAAGGCCGTCTTCCTCGTCACCCACAACATTGAAGAGGCTGTGCTGCTGGCGGACCGCATCATCGTGTTGGGCCGCAATCCCGGGCACATCCGCACCGATTTCCGGGTTCAACTGGCTCAGCCACGCGACCGCAAGTCCGAACCATTTACGCAGTTGGTGGACTACATCTACAAGGTGCTGACACGGCCAGATGTGGTTCCGGCCGAGGCACCGGAGCAGCAGGTTCGCGTGCGCGACCAGCGCCAGATGCACTACCAGATGCTGCCACATTCGCGTCCTGGCGGTATTGCCGGCTTATTGGAGCTGCTGCTCGACAAGGGCGGGCGCGACGACATCTACCGCCTGGCCGAAGACCTGAGCTTCGAAATTGACGACCTGCTGCCAATTGTGGACGCCGCGCAATTGCTGGGCTTCCTAAATGTCGAAGAAGGCGACGCGGCTATTACCGAAAGCGGAACAGATTTCGCTAACTCTGAGATTCTGCGCCAGAAGGAGCTGTTTCGCGCAGCAGCCCTGGCCAACGTCCTACTGCTGCGCCAAATTCGCCGCGCTCTCGATACCAAGAGCGACCACTCCGTGCCCGATGAGTTCTTTATCGATATGCTCAACGAGCAGTTCAGCGAAGAAGAATGTGAGCGGCAAATAGAAACCGCCGTTACATGGGGCCGTTATGCGGAACTGTTCGACTATGACGCCGGTCATCGCCGTTTCGTGTTGCCTGACGCGCAGGACGAAGAGATTGCCGCAAGCGAGGAAGGCGAGTGAAACTACAGCACTCCTTGGCGCGATCACTGGTTACAGCCCGCACCTGGCCGGTTTTTACCGATCTCGGCGCCGCAGCATTCTGCCTGGCGCTAATGATGGCTGTCTTTCATATGGCCGCCTACTGGCTTTCGAGCCCAGTGCCAGGCTCAGCCATTTCGCTGTCTGCAAGCGCCCTGCCGCTTTACGCGTTTTACTCGATTGTGCGGATCTCTGTCGCATACTTGCTCAGCCTCATCTTCGCAGTCGCATACGGCTACCTGGCCGCCTACAATCCGCGCATCGAGGCGGGGATGATCGCAGTTCTAGACATTCTGCAGTCCATCCCCGTGCTGAGTTTTCTACCCGGCGTAATGCTTGCCATGATGGCTCTGATTCCCCGTCACCAACTCGGCATTGAGATGGGCTCCATCCTGCTAATTTTCACGGGCCAGGTGTGGAACATGGCTTTCAGCTTCTACTCTTCGCTGAAGAGCATTCCCAAGGAAATGATTGAAGCCTCGCGAATCTACCGATTCTCAGCGTGGCAAAGATTCTGGCAACTGGAGATGCCCTTTTCCGCCATCGGGCTGATCTGGAATTCGATTGTTTCGGTGGCCGGTGGATGGTTTTTCCTGATCGCCTGCGAGATGTTCCCGCTGGGTGAACGAAGTTTTCGGTTGCCCGGCCTGGGAAGCTATCTGCAAACCGCAGCCTCAGCCAACCCCGTTAACACACATGCGTTGCTCTGGGGATTGGCGGTTCTGATCCTCATCATTGTTGCCACCGACCAGTTGGTGTGGCGTCCGCTGGTCGCATGGAGCGACAAATTCAAATTTGAGGGTGTCGAATCAGGCACGCGAGTTACCTCGCCCATCCTCTCGCTTCTTCAGAGGCCAAGCGTATTCACCCGTGTGCCTGCCCGCGCGTGGAGCGCGTTGGAAGAGAACGTCTGCCAGCACTTGTCGCGCAGTCGCGAATGCCGCATCGTTCAGCCCATCGACGATTCTGCTTCCAAAGGCGGCCGCCTGCTCCCGATTCTTCTTGGCATTTTTGCTGGTATGGCGGGTATATGGGGGATTTCCAGAGCATTTCAGATCGTCCACGGTGTCAGCTGGGCTGAAGTTCACCTTCTGCTCATGGGTGCGGGAGCCACCTATCTCCGCGTCAATCTTACCCTTCTCATCGCTGCGGCTTGGACCGTTCCTGTCGGCGTTCTAATTGGTCTCAATCCTCGACTGGCGAGGTTTCTTCAACCCGTCATTCAGGTTGTGGCCTCGATTCCCGCTACGGCCTTGTTCCCGGTTTTGCTTCTGGGCCTCATCCGGCTGGGCGGAGGTCTCGGAATCGGCTCCATCGCTCTCATGTTGCTGGGAGCGCAATGGTATGTTCTCTTCAACGTCATTGCCGGAGCAATCGCCATTCCTTCCGACCTCAAAGAGGCTGCCGCTGTCTACAAATTCAACCTATGGCAGCGTTGGACGAGGCTCATCCTGCCTGGAATATTCCCATATCTCATCACTGGCATGATCACGGCCTCCGGCGGCGCGTGGAACGCATCCATCATCGCCGAGTATTTTCACATTGGGGACAAGACGCTTCAGACGCTGGGGCTGGGCGCGCAGATTAGCGCGGCCAGCGATGCAGGCAATTTCGCCAACCTGCTGCTGGCTACTGTCCTGATGGCGACCATGGTAGTGACCATGAACCGCCTTGTCTGGCGGCGTCTGTATAGGCTGGCGGAGACCCGTTATAAACTTGAAAGCTAACACGGGCTGGCGGCCAAGACGCTCGTGATTTGGGAGACTGGATGATTCGAGTAGGTTTGGTGGGCTTCGGGATGGCCGGACGGGTTTTGCACGCTCCGCTGATCTCCTCGGTCGAAGGGCTGGAACTGGCAGCCGTGCTAGAGCGCCACACAGATCAGGCCGCCGCTCGCTATCCCGGTATCGTCACCTGCCGCTCGCTGGAACAGATGCTCAAAGACGCCTCGTTGGGGTTGTTCGTAGTGGCCACCCCTAGCGGAACTCATTTTGAGATTGCCCGGCAGATTCTCAAAGCGGGAAAGAACGTGGTGGTGGATAAGCCGATGGCCGTTGCATCGGCCCAAGTCGCGGAGTTGATGAAACTGGCAACGGCTCACGGAGTTGCTCTTGCGGTATTCCATAACCGCCGCTGGGATTGCGAGTTCCCGACAGTTCAGAAACTATTGCGTGATGGTTCTCTTGGACGCATTGTGCACGTCGAATCCACCATGGATCGCTGGCGGCCGACAAAAACGAGAGTGCAGTGGAAAGATGTGGTTTCCCTGGGAGGCGGGTTGCTGCTGGATTTAGGTTCTCATCTTGCTGATCAGGCCCTGGCGCTGTTTGGCAAACCCGAGGCTATCGATGCCGAAATTCGGCGGGAGCGCGACGGCGACGGCTCGGATGATTGCTTCACCTTGCGGTTGCGCTATCCGGGCCTTTCGGTAGTCCTGAGCGCAAACAACCTCTCCTCGCAACCGCGACCCGTGTTCCATCTGCGCGGCACCAAAGGAAATTTCAGTAAATGGACACCTGACATTCAGGAGGCAGAGCTGAATAAAATCACTCGTATCGACAGTCCCACATGGGGCCAGGAGCCAGCCGCCAACTGGGGCACGCTCACAGTAGACGCGGACGGAGCGATGGTCACCAGCCCCGTCGAGTCCATCCCCGGCGACTACCGGCTCTTTTACGTGGGCATGCGCAATGCGTTGCTGGGCATCGCCCCGGTTCCGGTGCCCGCTGTCGCCGCATGGAGAGTGGCGCGACTGCTGGAGTGGGCCACAGAAAGCTCAGAGCAGCGCCGTGAGATTCCCTGCGACTGGGCCGAGGAACCAAAAATAGGCTGGAAATGACGTCTGCAATGATTAACTGCGCGTTTGTTGCAGAGAGATGTCTCTCATGGTTTGGGGAATAGGACGCGTGTCAAGCAGACTCCGTCATCAAATAATGCCGCCGTACCGCAAGTCGAGTTCAGCATTTTGAATGCGTCATTCCCTACCCCGGGAACGAACCAGAGTTGCTGCGAGGCAGGCTCTGTGGCCATCTCCGGATGGCGCAATTCAAGGTAACGAAAATAAGCCTTACCGCGAAAGAAGCGGCTGGGGCCTTCGTCCTCGCCGGCGCAGCTTGTATCGAGCGAAGATTCATGCGGATCAATATCATCCGCCCCCAAAAGATAAATCACATCGCGATGTATGTAGCGCTGCTCCAATGCCGCGAAATCGGCGTCGGCAAGGTAGGACGGAGGATCGTCTATGCCATACCTCCAATGGTTGCTGTCGCTGGAGCACTCGCGAGGTCGAACGACAAAATCGAAGCCACCGTAAGCGCCAAGCACGGGGCGTTCCGAAGAAAAATACAAATAAGAAGACGGGTTGACAACGACGTAGCGAAGATGAATTCCAGTGTGCACCAGCGCGTCGCCTCCGCGACCGGCCACGGCGTATCGCTGCACCATCTGGCCACCGGCGCCATAACCCATCAGCACTACGCTGTGAAGATCGGGCAGTAGCATGTGGTTAGAGAGCCGTTCGAGGATTGCGTCGAGCGCTTCGTAAGAGCTAATCGGGGTATTGTGGGCATTCTCGCCGCCTACCCAAGCCTCGTGCTTCCAGCGCAGATCTTCGTCGGGAAGCTGATTGACCGCTGCATCGATCGCGTTGCGGCGATTGCCGTGAATGATGATTACAGCGCGTTTCACCCCCGGATAGACGCGTCCCAAATCGGCATTACGGCCCCGAATCGTAGCGTAGAGAGGAATGAACCCCCTGCCACCAGTTGTAGACACCGCCAGCCTTTGACTAGGAACTTCGAGGATTGGTTTCTTGCTGCTTGCTGCTTCCTGTGTGGCCGCAAAAGTGATAGAAGGCAAAGCTGAAGCGAGCACGAGACATACAAAAGCATGAGCAACTTGCACTGAAACCTCAATTGAGCAAATGGAAGGCAGCGCCAGTATAGTCGATTGTTCTTCGCTGCGGGCGTCAAGGTGACGTCCCGGCACTCTGACGGCGTGATTTGTTCAGCGACGCCGCTGGGTCGGCTTGCGAGTGACGGTAGCCAGCTTGCCGGTGACAGCATAGCGGCGACGCTCGATGGGCGAGGAGAGCACAAGGCTGGTGACTGGGTTCCCGTAAGGCAACAATGCCTCGATCAAGGCTTCAAGATCGGCCATGTTGTTGGTGGTGACTTTGAGAAGGAAGTCGTCGCCTCCGGTCAGGTGGTGGCACTCGCGGACTTCTTCGAGGGTCTGCACAAAATCGAGCAGGCGGTGGTACTGGTTTCCACCACAGCTCATGCGAATGAAGGCCATTACCTCCAGGCCCAGCGCCTCGTGGTCGATTTCGACGGTGTAGCCGTGCAGGATTCCGGCCTCTTCCATCTGCTTGAGGCGTTCAGCGGTCGCTGTAGGCGAGAGGCCAATGCGACGGCCCAGCTCAGCCAAGCTAAGGCGTGCGTTGATTTGCAGCTCGTCGAGAATCTTTCGTCCGTAGGTATCAAGTAATGCCGTGGAATCCATTGCCATAGACAGTCAGCATAACGGAAGTGAGCGGCGAAGACAAAATCTGCCGCGTAATTGATATGTACTGGAGTTTTCTGGCCGCCTAATATCAGGCTTATGGATTCCATGACTCACCAAGCCTTGATTCTAGATGGACAGCCGCTGACGCTTGCCGCAATTGAAGCTGTGTCACTTACGCACTGTCCGGTGGCTATTGCGCCCACTGCCCTGGCCCGCGTGGCTCAAAGCCGGGCGCTGATTGAGGAGATTCTGGCAGCCGGGCAGACGGCCTACGGGGTCAACACCGGCTTTGGCAAGTTGTCAGAGGTGCGGATTCCGGCCGACAAGCTGGCGCAGTTGCAGACCAATCTGGTACGGAGTCACGCCGGAGGGGTGGGTCAGCCGCTGAGCGAGGCCGAGTCGCGGGCGATGCTGCTGCTGCGGGCCAATGTGCTGGCAAAAGGGTTCAGCGGCTGCCGTCCCGCGCTGGTGGAACTGCTGGTGGCGCTGCTCAACGCAGGGGTGCATCCCGTGATTCCAGAAAGAGGCTCCGTGGGCGCGAGCGGCGATCTGGCGCCGCTGGCTCATCTGGCACTGGTGACGATCGGCGAGGGCGAAGCGTTCTACAAGGGCGAGAGGGTGGCAGGCGGTGAGGCTTTGCGCAGGGCCGGCTTGCAGCCCATCGTTCTGGCAGCCAAGGAGGGTCTTGCCCTGCTGAACGGGACGCAGGCGATGACCGCAGTGGGGACATTGGCGATCGCGCGCGGCAGGCGGGTGGCGCAATTAGCTGATTTGGCTGGCGCGATGAGCCTGGAGGCCCTGATGGGCACGCCAGCGGCCTTCGATCCGCGCATCCACCAGGCGCGGCCACATGCAGGACAGATTCGAGCGGCGGAACATCTTGTGGAATTGCTTGCCGGCTCGCAGATTCGCGAGTCGCACCGGGAACACGATTCGCGCGTGCAAGACGCCTATTGCCTTCGCTGCATGCCGCAGGTGCACGGGGCCGTGCGGGATGCACTGGAACATGTGCGGGGCGTGCTGGAGATTGAGTCGGGCTCGGCGACAGATAATCCACTCGTATTTCCAGAGAATTCAACCAAAGCAGCGAACGGCGGAACGGTTATATCCGGGGGAAATTTTCATGGCGCACCACTGGCGTATGCGTTTGACTACGCGGCAATTGTGCTCACCGATCTGGCCGGAATTACTGAGCGGCGCATCGACCGGCTTCTGAATATGGACATCAACGAGGGGCTGCCTGCATTTCTGTCGCCCGACCCTGGATTGTCGTCGGGATTCATGATTGCGCAGATTGTCGCGGCGGCGCTGATTAACGAGTGCCAAGTGCTGGCACATCCTTCGTCGGCGAGCAGTATCCCGACCGATGGAGGCAAGGAGGACCATGTCTCGATGGGCATGACCGGGGCACTCAAGCTGAGGCAGATTGTGGAGCACGCCGAGCGGATTGTAGGCATCGAGCTGATGTGCTCGGCGCAGGGACTGGAGTTTCGCAGACCGCTGCAGGCCAGCTGTGAAGTGGAACGCGCTCATGAGGTTGTGCGGACAATTGTGCCAAAACTGGAACAGGACCGCGTACTCGCGCCGGACATTGAAGCAATGGCGGCGGCGGTGAGAAATGGAGCCTTCAACTTCTGGTGCACATAGGCCACATTTTGTGTGCAGAAATAGCTCTCCACGTAACCCTAATGTCTCGCTATTTGTCATATAAGGTGTTTTATATGAATATCATAGGCGTACTTTACGTGAGATTTGGAGAGTGACTATTGTTCGCGCATGTGAGCAGTTTTGCTATTGATTTCTGAAGAGAAAATCCGTAAAATAAGAATGTTATTGAATAGACCGGGTTGACACCACCCTCGCCCGGTTGATGATTTACAGGCAAGACACCCTCTTTCTTTAAGGACACCAAATCGATGGCAAAGCGTCGTGGAAATCCGAATTGGGGCAAGCCGGAGCCCATTGGCCCAGTTGTGCCCACAGTGACCTCCTTCGAACAGATTGTGAAGGAGTTCAAGCTCAGCCCGGACCAATACATCCGGTCCACCCGCCTGCGGGAGTGGGCTCGCCGGAACAAGAATTCCAAGTACATTCCCGAAGCTCTTCTTGAAGCCTGGGGATTTGAGATCGAATCGGCATTGTAAGCTCGATTCCTTCAGGCTGTCATTTTCTGCCGGCTGTTGCTATTTCCTCCTGCCTGTTTCTTCTAAAAGCGCTGCCTTTGGGCAGCGCTTTTGCTGTTTGGCACTCGCATAGGCGAGAATAGAGTGGTCGCCATGCCAGAAACCCAACGCACAGTAGAACCGCCTTTCATCGATGTACCCGGCGCCCTGGCCGAAGTTCGGGCCGGCCGGATGATCGTTGTTGTCGATGATGAAGACCGCGAGAACGAGGGTGACCTGGTCATCGCCGCCGAGTTCGTCACACCGGAAGCGATCAATTTCATGGCCAAGCACGGGCGGGGATTGATTTGCCTGACGCTGACCGAAGAGCGCGCGGATTATCTGCGCCTCTTCCCCATGACGCAGCAGAACACATCGCGGTTTGGCACGGCGTTTACCGAATCGATTGAGTCCCGCGAGGGTGTAACCACCGGCATCTCCGCCTACGACCGTGCACACACCATCCGAACGGCGATCGATGCGCGCTCAACTGCCGCCGACCTGGCTCGCCCCGGCCACATCTTCCCGCTGCGCGCCCGCAAGGGGGGCGTTTTGGTGCGCGCCGGGCAGACCGAGGCCTCAGTCGATCTGGCGCGGCTGGCCGGGTTAAATCCCTCCGGCGTGCTCTGCGAGATCATGAAGGACGACGGCACCATGGCCCGCGTTCCCGATCTCATTCCCTTCTGCAAGGAACACGGCCTGCGGATTCTTACTGTTGCGGAGCTGATCCGCTATCGGTTGCGCCACGAACGCTATATCGTGCGCGCCGGCGAAAGCCGCATCCAAACCCGCTACGGCGAGTTCCGCATGATCGCCTACGAAAGCCAGGTGAACGGCGGCGAGAGCCACATTGCTCTGGTGCGGGGCAACCTTTGCCTTGATTGCCCAGCCTTCCAAACCGGAGCCGCGGCGTCGGGCGAGGCAGAGACACGGCCACCGTGCGAGCGGCCAGTTCTGGTACGGGTTCATACGCGCTGCACGGCGGGCGATGTCTTCGCCGCCGACTGCCGCTGCCGCGAAATTCTGGACCAATCCTTGCGCATGATTGCCGAAGAGGGTTGCGGAGTGTTGCTCTATCTGCACAACACTTCGCGCGGTTTTGAGATCGACCACGAGTCGGCTGCAGCGAGCGCCTTCGAGCCCGGCGGAGCGGCGGCATTGCATCCTGTTCCCGCCTCGGAAACCGATCGCCTCATTCTCCACCAGGAGCTGCGCGCGCGCGAGGGTTCGCAGGCCCGCACCGGCCGCATTTTGCGCGCCATCGGCCTGGGCGGCCAGATTCTTTCCGACCTGGGCATTCAGCGTATCCGGCTGCTGTCGAATACCCCCATGCACATTCCCGCTTTGGAAGGCTTCGGCCTGGAGATAGTAGAGCAGGTCGCGATTCCGGTCGAGGAGTGCGACCGCGTGAGTTGAAGCACGGCAGGCGCAATATTCTTCAACAATTCATTGGTCCTTCTCTTGATCCGGTCTATTGTGTTCCATATTGACCAATGGACCTTGCCCGAAATCTGTAAAACTATCACCGATATTCGGCAACCTGCGGGAATGCACTGTTGCGTCGTTCTCGCTCTATCAAAAAGGCGCTCTTTGAGGCCACCTACTCGTACGAGGAAAGGTCGGATTCATTGAGCGTTCATCTGGTCAATCCAAGCGATAATTCATTCGGCACGGCGGTGATCACACCGCGCTGGTTGTTTGTGTTGGCGGCAGCTACGCCCAGACTGGCTGGAGATCCCATTCTCGTTGATGAGTCGCTGGAGCAGATTGTGCCGGAGACGATTCAAGCGGGAGATATTGTGGGCATCAGCGTCCACACAGGGAATGCCCTGCGTGGATATGAAGTCGGCAGGATGGCGCGAAGCCGTGGCGCATGGGTGGTCTACGGCGGCATTCACGCCACGCTTTTCCCCGAGGAGGCGCTGGCGCGCGGCGAGGGCCATGCGGTGGTAACCGGCGACGGCGATGTTGCATGGGGCAAGGCAGTTGTGGATTGCATGGCGGGCAAGCCGGAACAGATCTACCAAGGCGGACGGATTGAGGGCAGCGAGTTTCTGGCCGCGCGCTGGGACCTGATGAATCCTGAGAAATATATGTGGGCCTCGGTGCAGACTATTCGCGGATGCCCGAAGCATTGCTCCTTCTGCAGCGTGTGGCGTACGGATGGGCAGAAGCCGCGGCAGCGGAGATTTCAAAGCGTGGTGGATGAGATTGTCACCCTGCGGCGGCTGGGCTTTCGCTTTATTGCGCTGGCCGACGATAACTTTTATCCGGTGACACATACTGATCTGCGGCAGGCCCGCGAGCAAGGCAATACAGCCCGGCTGGAAGAGCTGATGGCGATTCGCGCCGATCGCTTTCATCTGATGGAAGAGCTGGCCAAACTGCCGAAGGACATGGTGTTTTATACCCAGATGACGATGGAAGCAGGCGAGGATGTCGAGTTTCTGGATGCGATGAAGAAGGCCAACATCAAGGGCGCGCTGGTGGGGATTGAAGCGGTGACCCCTGAAGGACTGAAGGCGGTTTACAAGGATTGGAATCTCTCCGGCGACGCGATGGCCACGCAGTTGCAGACCTTCAAGAAGCACGGCGTACACGTGTTGGGTTCTTTCATCTTCGGGCTGCCGACGGACAGGCCATCAACCTTCGACTTTACGGTGGCGATGGCGCAGAAGGCCGGCGTTACCTTTGCACAGTTTGTAATGATGACGCCGTTTCCGGGCACAGTGGATTTTGGGCGATGGGAGAAGGAGCAGGCTGAGAATCCGACCATGGTGGGCGATGTGCCCATTACCCGCTACTGGCTGATTCCCACCGCGGTGAGGCCCAAGATGTTTACGCCGCATCCAACGATGAGTTCGGACGAGATCAGACAACGCACACAAAGAGTATGGGACACGTTTTACAGATGGAGCGCCATCTGGAAGCGGTCGGCATGCACACCTAATCTGCGGTCCAGAATTGCCTTCATGTTTCTGTCGAAGCTCTACCGGCAGATGTATGCGGGCACGGGAATCTCGACCGACAGCGCTCGGCGCAAGAAGTCGAAGGCATGGGCAAGATGGACAGCACACCAGTGCAAGAAGTTGTTCCAGGCAAAGCCCATGCCGGAGCTTGCAGCGCGCTCTTGGGCCCCGGAGCCACTTCCGTCGATCGGCCAGGCTGTTTTTGCCAGCAGCAATGGCGCAAAGATGGCGGGGCTCTTCATTGTGACTTCAACAAAGCAATGAGTCCGAGCACCAAGACAATTTGGCCACTCACTTTATGAGTTCGTCCACCACGTCTCCCTCGCCGGGCGCAAGGAAGAGATTTTCTTCCAGGCCGTGCTGGCGCGTGTAGAGGTCGTAGTAGCGACCGCCGAGAGCCAGGAGCGCCGCATGGTTGCCTCGCTCGACGATGCGTCCTTGCTCGACTACTAGAATCTGGTCAGCGCGGCGGATGGTTGACAGGCGGTGAGCAATGACGAAGGTTGTGCGCCCCTGCATCAGTTGGTTCAGCCCGGCCTGGATCATGGCTTCGGATTCGGAATCGAGCGAGCTGGTGGCTTCGTCGAGGATGAGGATGCGCGGCTCCGCCAAAAGCGCGCGAGCAATGGAAAGCCGCTGCCGCTGACCGCCGGAGAGCTTCACGCCGCGCTCGCCCACTATGGTGTCGTATCCATCCGGAAAGCGCTCCGCGAATTCGTCCACACGCGAGGTGCGGCAGGCGAAGAGAAACTGTTCCTCAGTGGCATTGGGCCGCGAAAACAGAATATTCTCGCGGATGGTGCCGTCGAAGAGGAACGACTCCTGCAAGACCACCCCCAACTGCGAGCGGAAAGTGTTCAGGTTCACGCAGGCCAGATCCACATCGTCCACCATCACACGGCCGCTGGATGGCGTGTGGAAGGCGCAGAGCAGGCTGATCATTGTAGACTTGCCTGACCCTGAGGAACCCACCAGCGCAGTTACCATTCCGGGCTGGGCCACAAAGCTAATGCCGTGGAGCACGGGCTTCTCCGGGTCATAGGCAAACTCAACATTCTCAAAGCTTACCGTGCCGCGGATGGGCGGCATCTTAAGAGTGCGGCAAGGGCTTTGGTTTTCTTCCAGCTCGGCCATGATCTCGCTGGTGCGGTCGAGCCCGGCAAAGGCTTCAGTCAGTTGCGTACCGATGTTCACAATCTGAAAGACCGGCGCGATCATGAAGGCCAGAAACATGTTGTAGCTGAAGTAGTCGCCGACGGTCCAAGTGCTGGCCAGCACGCGATGGCCGCCCAGCCACATCACAATGGCTGAGACCAGCCCCAGCACAGTTGTCGACGCGGCAGACATTGAGCTGGTCATGGTCAGGGACTTCATCACGTTGGCAAGGAGGCGCTCGACGCCTTTTGAGAATACCCCTGCTTCGCGCTCCTCGGCGTGATAGCCCTTGATGACACGCACACCGCCGAGTGATTCGGTCAATCGGCCCGTAACTTCGGCATTGATTTTGGCGCGCTCGCGGAAGATGGGGCGAATGATTTTGAAGGCGTATTGCAAGACAAAAACGAAGGCGCCCAACACGGCAAAGACGGTCAGAGTGACTTCAACGCTGCGATGCAACAGATAAAGAAACGCCAGCACTGCAGTCAGCATACCGCCGACAAACTCGACGAGTCCCGTGCCGACAAGGTTACGCACGCCTTCAACGTCGCTCATGATGCGCGCAACGAGTGTACCGGTGCGGTTCTCGTCGTAGTAGGAGACAGAGAGCAGTCCAACGTGCCTTTGCACCTGGCGGCGCATCTCGGCGATGAGCCGCTGACCAGCCTTGGAGAGCAACTGCGTGAGCGAGAACGAGGTGATGGCCTGCACCACCATAGCCGAGAACACCAAAGCGATGAAAGGGGGCAGAAGATCCGGACGCGGATGGGATTGATTGAGAACTTTGTCCAGCAGCGGCTTCGAGGTGTATGGCAATACCAGACCGGCGAAGCGGTTTATGACCATCAGTCCCATGCCGGCGAGCAGCAAACCCACTCGCGGGGCAACGAGGGTTTTGATTTGAGGCCATAATTTTCTTAGATTGGTCTTGCTTCTTGGCGCGTCAGACTGGCTAGCGCGGGCACCACCGCCTCGTGGCGAGCGCTCAGCGTGCCTGCCCATACTCATTCCCGCGCCGGGTCCATGGAGTCCGCCCATGAGCTATACCTTCCCCGAGAGTCGCGCATTGATGAAGGAACGAACGCAGAGGAGCACGTAAATCAGCATCAATCCGGACATGGTGAGCTGCGCGCCAATCGCGACCCAATCCGGCTGGAGGCTTGCGGCGGTGGCGTGACGATAACCGATCAGAGCTTTAATTCCGCTGCCCAGAAAGCCGAGGAGGCCGATTGTGACGTTGACGTGCACGAAAAGCTTGCGCCGGCTCTCGCTGGGGCTGATCGCCAACAGGCCGCCAATGCCGAGTGCAAGGCCGAACCATGTGGGAATCAGCGCAGTGGGATGTACGCTACCGGTGCCCAGAAAACCAAGCAGACCCAGGGCAATCAATAAAACCGCAAAAAGCAATGTGACTCTCGCCATCGGAAACCTCCGCTTCTCATTGTTTCATCTGACGTGCTTCGAAAATTCGGGAGAGTTGTCAACTCTCTTAATGGAGCAAATTTTGCAGTCGGCGATCTTTAGATTCATGATGGGGTTTCGTTGACGTATTTATTTGATCAGGCGGCTTGAGATTCAATAACGAATCAACAAGCAAGGCGGTTCGATGCAATGTTCTGAGCTAGAGGCGGGGTTCCGCAGCACATCGGCTATGAAGCACAGCTATAGCGCAACAAGAGCGAGAGATTCTCGTATAGGTATCTATGCATATTATTCATAATAAATACCTTACATGGCTGGCCCTCAGGGATTCGAACCCCGATATGCTGCTCCAGAGGCAGCTGTCCTACCGTTGAACGAAGGGCCAACATTTAAGCATTGCCAAGCTGAACGGCCGCTTGCCAGTTACCAAACCAACTTATACATCATATGGTGATTCTCCGGCGCCGGTCAAACTTGAAGATCAATCTTCTGTGCTTCCGCCGGTTCTACTCCTCTCGCAAGACTTCCAGCGGACGAAGCCCAAGAATCCGGTAGCTCGCGATCCACCCCGTCGCAGTCGCCAGCACCGCCGTTCCAAGAAGAGCGACCAGCGTGGCAAGCCACTCTATTTGGAAGCCGACATCCAGCTTGTGCAATAACACTTGCGTGAGCAGGTTGGCGAAGACGACGCCAACTGAGCCGGCCAGCAGACCCAAAACACTGAACTCCACGCTGAAGGTGCGCACGATGCGCATCCGCGTGGCACCCAAGGTTTTCAAAACCACCGCCTCTCGCATGCGCCTGAAGCGAGTCCCGGCGATGCTCGAAGCCAAAATCATCAATCCGGCAAAGATTGAGAACCCGGCGAGAAACCGCACTACAAACGTGATCTGATCGATCACGCTCTCAATCCGCTCCAGTACATCGGCCACGTTGATTACCGACACCGTGGGGTAGGCCGAAAAGAGCGCCCGTTCCATCGCAGCAATCTGCTTCGGGTCGATGTGCGCGCCGCCGTACCAGGTGGCTGGCTCGTTCTTCAGTTGGCCTGAAGGCAACACAAACGCCACACGCGCTCCCAGATGCTGGCCGTCAGCGCGATAGATGGCGGAAACCCTCAGCGCGCGCACCACTCCGCCGAATTCCAGTTCGACCGCTGAACCCACGCCCAAGTGCAGTCGCTGGGCCACGCCTTCACCAACAGCCAGCTCCGCAGCGTCTGCGCTGGTCCACCATTTCCCTTGCATCACCTTATCGCCTGGCCGAGCGGCATCGGCCCAACTTAGTTCCGCATTCTGCAACAGGCGACGCGGGAAGTGCTGCTCTTTCAGCTGTTCGAGCGGCTTGCCGTTGAGGGAAATAAACCGGCCAGTCACCACCGGCATGAGATCGAGGGACTGGCCGGGTACCTGACTCACACCAGGCTGGCGCCGGAAGAACTCTGTTACACCCGCAACTTCGTCGGTTGAAATATCGACAAGAAAGACATTGGGCAATCTTGGAGAAGCGGTCTCGTGCAGATCGCGCAACAGCGCCGCCTGCACCAGGAAGACCGTCAAAATCAGCATGACGCCCGTGCCCAGCGAGGCCAGCACCGCCGCTGACTGGTTTCCCGGCCGGTAAAGATTGGCCAGCCCGTGGCGCAGAAACGAAGGCAAGCGCAGTCGGACGCGGCTGAGCAAAAGGCGCAACACGCGTAACGCAGCAGTTGCCAGCGCCAACAACACAACCAACGCAATGGTGAACAGCAGCGCAAACCAGCCACCTACCGTGACCGAATCCGACAGCGCCCAAGCGATCCCGCCGAGAGCGGTAATCACTACTACTGAAATTCCGACTTGCAGACGGCGCGCCCACCAACGCGCAAACCAGCCGCCGATGCCTTCCGGACCCTGCTCGACTAATCTACGCAAGACGAGTACGGGCCTGACATTGCGCACGTCCAGCAGAGGCGGCAAACAGAACAACAACGTGGTCAGCAGGCCTGTTCCCATTCCGGCCGCAACCGAGCGCCAGGGAAAATCGAGCGTCGCATGGACGGGAAGCAGTTTGCCGAATACAGCCGGCAGCGCGGCCATTACGCCCACACCTGCGGCCACACCGAGCACGCCGCCGGCCAGGCCAAGTCCCAGCGTCTGCAACAAGAAGATTCGCAGCAGGTCGCTGGAACTAGCACCGATGGCCTTCAGAATGGCCAGCATGTCCATGCGCTGCTCGAGGTGCGCGTGCATGGCCATGGCGACACCAATTGCGCCCAGCACCATTGCCACAAGGCAAATAAGGCTCAAAATTGCGGTTGCGTTGTCGAGTCCCTTGTTCAACCCCGGATTGCCTTCGCGGAAATCCATCACCTGCGCGTCGGGCAGAACAGCTTCCACCTGCTTGCGCAACGCAGCAAGTTGGGACGGTGTATCGGCTTTCGGCGGCAACTCAAAAAGCAACCGCTGGCTGGCCCTGCTGCCGGGAGCGAGAAGTCCGGTCCGCTGGAGCGCTGCCTGCGAGATCATCACGCGTGGCCCGAGTCCAGCCCCGGCGCTGATGCGGTCCGGTTCCTGCTTCAGCACAGCGGCAATGCGAAAGTCCCTGCCGCCCAACCGGAGTGTCTGGCCCACATGTGCATTCAACCGAATGAGAAACTCCTCGGCTACCACCGCTGAATCTCCGTCGAGCGCGCGCTGCAAGCTCATTGTCGGCTCCAACTCGGCCTCGCCGTAGTACGGATATTCAGCGGGGTCAACAGCCTTGAGCGAGACTAGCAGAGGAACCGGGTCTGGGGTAACGGAGGCCATGGAGACGGTCTCCGTTACCCATGTTGTGCGAATCCCTGGCGGTTGTGCTATAGCGGCAATCTTGCTCATTTCGTCTGCTGTCGGCTCATGAAACAGGCGGGCGGTCAGATCGCCGGCCATCAGTGCCCGCGCTTCAGTGGAGAGGGTGCGCCGGAAGCTGTCGCTGAAACCACGCACGCCGACGAGTGCCGCTACTCCCACGGCCACCGACAGGACCACAAAGACGAATTTGCCCGGCGAAGAGCGCAAATCGCGCCAGCCTATGGCTCCTGCTCGTTTCCAACTCAAGTCACGCTTAGCCATTTCTCTCCTGGTCGTGGACGAATGCCGGTTGTGGGCTGGAGAGTGGTGCAATGTAAGGAAGAGTGTCTTCCACGATCAGTCCGTCCCGCAGCACAATCTTGCGGTCGGCGCGGCTGGCGATTTCAGGATCGTGCGTTACGAGGACCAGTGTCGTGCCCGCCTTGCGGTTGCGATTGAGCAATAGATCGAGCACGAGGCGGCCGTTGGTGGAATCAAGATTTCCGGTTGGTTCATCGGCCATTACAATCGGCGGCTCGACGACAAAAGCTCTGGCGAGAGCTACTCGTTGCTGCTCGCCGCCGGAGAGCTGCACCGGGTAATGGTCCACGCGCTCCGTCAGTCCAACCTCATCCAGCAGCCTCCGCGCTTGCGCAATGCCGCTACCTTCCATGTTCAGCTCGTACGGCAGCAGCACGTTTTCCAGTGCCGTCAGTGTCTCGATCAACTGATACGACTGGAAGACAAAGCCAATCTTTACGCCGCGCACCTCGGCCAGTTCCGTCTCAGCCAGATTGTGGATGGGCATGTTGTCGAGGAAAATCTCGCCAGAGCTCGGCGTGTCGAGGCCAGCCAACAGGCCCAGCAGCGTACTTTTCCCGCTGCCGCTGGCGCCGACAATGGCGACAAACTGACCTGCGGGAATGACGAGCGAAATTCCTTTTAGAATTTCCACACGCCGCGCGCCATTCTGAATCTATTTCTTCGCATCCCGGACTTCGATCACGCTGCAAGCCTCCCCAAAATGTTCGTGCTGTAGCCTGCTGTTCGCTACACTGTTTATGTGGACGTTCGCCGCTCGCTTATCGTTTCGTTTTGGCTGATTCTTGTTGTCAGTCGGCTACTGGCTGCCGATCGGCCCGTTCTAGTTTGCTACGGCGACAGCATCACCGCCGGCTACGGATTGCAAACCGGTCAATCGTTTCCTGACGCCTTGCAGCGCGACCTCGACCACCGCGGCTACCACTACCGAGTCTCAAACCAGGGCACAAGCGGCGCTACCACTAAAGATGCAGTCGCCAATTTGCACGCCATTCTAGCGCTGCATCCGGCGATCGTTATCGTTGAGTTTGGCGGCAACGACGGCCTGCGCGGACTTCCACCGGCCCAAACCCGTCAAAACTTAGACCAGGTGCTGACCACGCTTGAAAATGCCCACATCAAAGTTCTGCTGGCCGGCATTACTCTGCCACCGAATTACGGCCGGGATTACATTCAGCAATTTGAAAAGGTCTTCCGCGATCTGGCTGCAAAGCACCACACAGCCTTTGTTCCCATGATCTACAGAGATTTGGTCCACGTTCCCGAAACCATCCAGCCAGACGGTATCCATCCCACTGCAAGAGGCTCGGAGATTATAGCGCAGACGTTGTTGCCGGTGCTGACACCGTTGCTTAAGAAACGGGATTAGGGAATAGAAAACTCATCTCCTTTCCCAGTCATTTAAGCGCAAGGATAGTGCACCGTGCCGTTTTGACTTACCCTTGCGCCCTAATATTTGTTCCCTGCTGCTACCCCATTATCATTACTGGCTGAAAGAGAGTTCCCGCTATGCGCTTCGCAATGCCGATCAACTCCCGCTGACCGTCAAATACTTTAACCATCGATGCCTGGGAAAATTCCGGAAGGTTGGCTTGCGCGCCGTTGCGTAACCGCCCAAGCGCCATCGAATCGGCAGTTACAGAGGGCAACTCTGGCAGGAGGGTGCGCGGATGAAGACACAACAGCTCAAGGGCTTCGATGTTTCCGGTCAGCGGTTGCAGTTCGTCAAACGAGTGCGCGTCCTTGAGCGTGAAAACTCCGGCCTGAGTGCGTCGCAAACTGCCCAGATGCGCTCCGCAGCCCAGTTCCTGCCCCATTTGGTGAGCCACCGCCCGCACATAGCCCCCTGCGCTGATCGTCATGGTGAAAGCAGCTTCCGCTCCGGTGAGTGAAATGATCTCGAAGTGATGAATGCGGATTTTGACGGCCTTCAGCTCCACGGGTTTGCCCTCACGAGCGAGTTTGTAGGCAGGCGTCCCTGCAACTTTCTTTGCGGAGTAGGCCGGCGGTATCTGCTCGATCTCGCCTTGAAAATGCCTGGCTGCGGCGCGCACTTGTTCGAGGGTCAGCGAAGGCGCCAAATCTGGCCCGGACGGTTGGCCTTCAGCGTCGTAGGTGTCGGTGGCAAAGCCGAAACGAATCGTGCCGGCGTAGCTCTTTTCAGCCGAGGAGAAATATTGAGCCAACCGGGTAAACTTGCCCAATAGCATCGGCAAGACACCGGTTGCCATGGGGTCCAGGGTGCCGAGGTGTCCGATGGAACGTTCGCCTGTGATCCTTCGCAGGATTCCCACTACATCGTGACTGGTCATGCCGGCCGGTTTGTCTATAACGAGAAGTCCGTTCACTTCTTAACTTTACGGCATTACCAGGGACCATGTGGCCTGCCCAACTCTGTGCGGGGTTGCCGCTCCCTGTTGGTCGCGTCAACTTGGGCGTTTTGGCCTTGAGGAGATTTCCCTGGTAATGCGTCGCTGACCAGGCCAACACTTCACACTCCGCCGGTACCGGGCTGGTTCACCAGCGACAGGAACTCCAAGCGCGTCTCTTTCTGGCGGAAACAGCCCACCATGGCCGAAGTCACCGTGGAAGAGTGCTGCTTCTCGATACCTCGCATCATCATGCAAAGGTGGCGCGCCTCGACGACCACGCCCACTCCCTGCGGCGCAATCGCATCTTGAATGGCGTCTGCAATCTGGCGGGTGAGCCGCTCTTGAATCTGAAGGCGCCGCGCAAATACCTCTACGAGACGCGGAATCTTGCTCAATCCGATCACCTTGCCATTAGGAATGTATGCCACGTGTACCTTGCCGAAGAAAGGCAGCATGTGATGTTCGCAAAGGGAAAACATCTCGATGTCTTTGACGATGACCATCTCGTCGTAGTCCTCGTCGAAGAGCGCGCCGCGCAGAATTTGCGTGGGGTCCTCGTCGTAGCCCTTGGTCAGCTGGGCCATCGCTTTTTCAACGCGCTCGGGCGTTGCCAGCAGTCCCTGACGGCTGGGGTCCTCGCCCAACCGGGAAAGAATCTCGCGATACATGTCTGCAGTGCTGACTTCGCTGAGTCCTTCGATTAGATCAACCGCTCTGTGAATAGGCTTGCTTACCGCTATGGGTTGCGCCATGATTATCGTCCTCTCGCCCTGGGGAATAGGGCGCAATGCGTCCACGACTATTGATGTGTTATTCGTTACATTCAAAAAAATTGTTTTCCGTCTCTTCCACACGCACTCGATCCAGCTTGCCGGCCGGCAGTGCGTCCTTCAACAATTCGAAAACCTCTCTACTTAGATTCTCCGTCGTCGGCACGCGATTCGCAAACAGCGGGTCAAGGTTGAGATTGGCATGATCAAATCGTTCAATGACCTGAGTGCGCACTATTTGATCCAGCGCGGCCAGGTTGATTACCATTCCGGTCTCGGGGTTGACTGCACCAGCAACCATCACTTCCACAACATAGTTGTGCCCGTGGCCGTGAGGATTGTTGCACTTGCCGTATGTTTCACGGTTCTCTTCGGCCGAAAGCGCGCCGGCGTGGAGTCGGTGGCTGGCGGAGATGGTGTATCGGCAACCGAAATACGCAATCAAGCCTCACCTCTATATTCCGCAAAGATTTCAGGTGTCTCATAGACGCGGATGCGGTTCAGCCGGGCTCCGCCTGCTTTGGCAATCGCCGTTTCCAACCGCTGCCATACCGCAACAGCAATGTTCTCTGTCGTAGGAATCTCGTTTCTGAATTCGGGCGTCTCCAGATTCAAATGCCGGTGGTCGTAGTGTATTAGCACTTCGCGTTCGATTACGTCTTTGAGCCACTTTAGATCGACGACAAAACCGGTCACCGGGTCCGGCTCGCCCGCCACAGTGACCTCGAGAGTGTAGTTGTGCCCGTGGCCGCTGCGATTGGCGCAGCGGCCGAAAATCTGCACGTTCTTTTCGTCGGTCCAGGCCGGGTTCCAGTAATAGTGCGATGCAGAAAATGTGGTCCGACGCGTCAAGAAAATCATGCATATCCCTCGTTAGAACGGATGCCCGAGTCCCCGTAAAGGCTTCATATATTGAGTTTCCATATCGTTTATGTCTTGTAGCTTCTGCCCTTCCAGCTTACGCGCTTCAGAATGCGATGCTGAAACCAACTGCAGTAGAGCACCACAACAAAGAGCGGTAAACCGAGCGGCGCCAGAGCACAATCGAGAAACGGGAAGTTGGATTTGGCTGCGCGTCCGTAGAAGCGGAAGAGATTGCGTACCCACAAAATGGCCAGCACCCAGCCTGCAGCCAGCCACTGCGCCGAATGCGCGAAGAGGCGGGCGTTCCACAGTTCGACGGCCAAGACCGGCAAGACTACCAACAACAAGATGTCGATTACCCGCCAGAAAGCCAGAGCCAGACAGTTGTCGAACAGGAGTGCGAGATTTTTGGTCCAGCCTTCGATCATCGCTGTTGTCGAGCGGTACATGCGTGTGGATACTGCATCTTCGGCATAGCGGAAACGCAGGCCCACGTTGCGCCGCTTGGCGAGGAAGGCCAGTTCCACGTCTTCGAGCACCTTCTCGGCTACGCTCAAGTGACCGCCGAGCCGACGGTAGGCCTCCCGCTCAATCAACAGGAACTGCCCGTTGGCTGCTGCGACGCGCTGAGCGGGATCAGAGACGAGGGTTGGCGGATAGGCAAGGGCTAGTTCGCAAAAAACCAGCGGCATCAGCGACTGTTGCCAAATCCCATGCACAATTTGCCGCGGCGAGTAGCTCAACATGCCCACCTTGTGCTTCACCGCCTCATGAATGGCCCTGCGCAGATTTCCCGGCTCGTGGATGGTATCCGCGTCGGTGAATAGCAGCCACCTTCCTTGTGCCCGCTTTGCCGCTGCCCAGACGGCGCTGGCCTTGCCGGTCCAGCCGGATTTGAGCTTGTCAGCCGCGACCAAGGTGACGCCGGTAAAGGTGCGCGCAATCTCGGCGGTCCGGTCAGTTGAATGGTCGTCCACTACAACTAGTTCCCAGTCCCGGCCTAGCTCGAAGACTTCTTCGGATTGGCTTACCAGCGACTCAAGGCATGCGGCCAGGCAATCTTCCTCGTCTCGAGCAGGAACAATAACCGTCAGCTCCAGCAGTTTGTTCGGCTCAGGTTCCGGTTGATCAAATACTGTTCCCGGCGCCGCGTCCCAGCGAATCGGTTGCGCCGCTGTCGTATCGGAAAGTCCTAACGCCTGTTTGAGCCCGCGCTCCCCAGCCGCGCCACTCTTCGATTTCCTCTCCATCCGTCTTGCCCTTTCCGTTGATGCCGTTCGCTAAGTATTATAGAGATGTGCGGCTTTCTCGGATTCTCTCTCTAGCTTTTGTTGTGCCGCTGGCGCTCTTGCAGGGTTGCGACCGTGGCGCGCATCCTGCCCAGACCGGACAGAAGGCACCGGATTTTACTGTTTCCGACGGCTCGACCACAGTCCATCTGGCCAGTTACCGGGGCCAGGTGGTGCTGCTCAACTTCTGGGCGACATGGTGCCCGCCTTGCATTGAGGAGATGCCCTCGCTGCTCGAACTCCATCACGAGCAGCCCGATCTGGCTGTGCTGGCCGTGAGTATCGACGAAGACGCTGTCGCATACAGCCGCTTTCTCGTTCGCCACCATGTGGACTTGATCACGGTACGCGACCCCGGCCAGAAGGCCGCTCAGCTTTACCGCACCGAGATGTGGCCGGAAACCTACATCATCGATCGAAATGGATTTATTCGCCGCAAGGTCGTAGGCCCGCAGGACTGGGGCAGCCCGGAAATCCGGGCCTACCTGAAGAGCTTATAGATTCTTGCTATCATTCAGTTATGACTTCGGTGGAGATTCTATTTCGCTACGCCACGCCGCCCGCGGACGCGGTGACCTTTGCGCTGGCTAACACCGGCGAGGTGTATGGCATTCGGCGGCTCAACTTTGACCGCGCTGCCCGGACACTGCGCGTGGAGTATGACGCCACCCGGCTCAATGCCGCCACAGTGACGAAACTGGTGCGACAGGCGGGCTTGGAGATCGTCGAGGAGTTGCCGTTGATTTCCGCGGAGGCGGCTCGGGAGCAAGCGCCCGCAGCTTGAAATCTGTAATTGCACCGCTCGGCAAACCCTGATATTCTGTCTTTGGTTTCGCTTGAGACCAAATGTGCGCGCCCGTAGCTCAGTTGGATAGAGCGACTGGCTACGAACCAGTAGGTCGGGAGTTCGACTCTCTCCGGGCGCACCACTTCAAACCTAACAAAACTAAATACTTACAAGCGAATCAAGCCATCACACCGCACCCCCAGTAATTCGTCCGTGTCCGATCCATGTCCGACACGGGACAAAAGTCGGCTCTGTGTGGCCCCGGCAATGGGACAATGAGCGGATGTGACGCAAAGGCGACGAGAAAGCGAAAGATTTTTCTCGCAAGTGTACGCGAAAGGTGTACGATGGTATTGGTAATGTGCAAAGGGAGTGAGGCCCAGCGAGGCCGATCAACCGGAAACACAGAACCCGATCAAGCTGTCCGTCTCACCTGAGTGGTGACGCGGCCTGCAAGTGGAAACCTCAACAAAGGTTTTTCACCTGTGGGCCGTTTGTGTTTCGACCCACTTTGGAGCGAAGATGGCTACTCAGTCGATCACCCCCGCGCCCGATGGCGCATCCCCTCTACTTTCCGATTACATTGACAAGCCTGCCCTGGCCCGCGAACTAGGCCGCACCGTCCGCACCCTGGACAGGCTAGTTCTGTGCGATGGACTCCCCTGCGTTCAGGTAGGGCATAGGCGGCTGTTCCGCCGCGAGGCCGTGCTGGCTTGGCTGCGCTCACGCGAAACCCCAACCCCCCGCCCGCAGACCAAGAGTGTCCGGGGTGCGCGATGACACCGAGCACATCATGGTTAGAGAGTGTCACCGGCCTAACGTCGGAGCAACTCGCGAGGGCGGGAGTCAAGCCGCCCGCTGACCCCGCGCCGAAGACCGAGCCTCTGAAGGCGGTTACTCGGGCTAGTGCAAGAATCGCACCTCCCGCAGGAGCGCCCGCAGCCTCTCGGGATACCCAACACACCACGCAACTGCCAGCGGCGCGGCCTGGGGCATCTGTGGGGCACGGGGAGCGGCCTACAGCGATGGAGACCGCCGTACCTGTTGCATCGCTGAGTTGGGACGAAATTAGTAAACCAGACGTTTCTGGCGGATCGCCGGACGGAAGGCCAGTGCCAGCCAAAGCACCCGCGCCGCAGGTGGCGGCTACGCAATCCCCCATTCAAGAGGAACAAGGCGCGCAAGAGCGGCAAAGCGGGCCAGCGGTGGGCACTGTGGCACAAGAGCCTATCAGGATCGATCAGCCCCAAAGGCACAGGCGGCGCAGGGATGAGTCGGTCCAACAAAATGACGACCGGCCAGCGGAATTTTCGGATGATGCGCTCGCCCTCTGCTTCAGCGCGCTCCACGGGGCCGATCTCCGGTATACCGCCGCGTGGGGCCAGTGGTGCGCGTGGAACGGCCACGCATGGAAGCCGGACCAAACCGTAGCCGTCTTCGATCTTGTCCGCAAAGTTTGCCGCCAGCAAAGCGCGAAATGCGAAGATGCGCGTCTTCAATCTCGCATTTCAAGCGCGCAGACGGTTAGCGCCGTGGAACGCATGGCACGGGCCGACCGCCGCCATGCCGCAACCATCGACCAGTGGGACGCGGACCCATGGACGCTGAATACTCCGGGCGGGATTGTCGATTTACGCACCGGCGAGTTACGGCCACCTGACCGAATGGCCTACATGACCAAGACAACAGCGGTTGCCCCTGGCGGAGACTGCCCGCTGTGGCTGTCTTTCCTCAAACGGATCACAGACGGCAACCCGGAGCTTCAATCTTTCCTTCAAAGAATGTGCGGTTACGCATTAACTGGCATCACGCGAGAGCACGCTCTATTTTTCCTCTTCGGCCATGGAGCGAACGGCAAGAGTGTTTTCTTGAATGCGTTCTCCGGCTCTATGGGCGACTACGCGAGAATAGCCCCTATCGAAACATTCATCGACTCGAAAAGCGAGCGACACCCTACCGATCTGGCAGGACTCCAAGGCGCGCGCCTCATTATTGCAGTTGAAACCGAAGCTAACCGGAAGTGGGCAGAATCGAAGCTCAAAAGTCTGACGGGCGGCGATAAGATTGCGGCCCGCTTCATGCGGCAAGACTTCTTTGAATTTGCGCCGGTTTTCAAACTTGTCGTTGCGGGCAATCACAAGCCTGGATTGCGCAGTGTCGATGAGGCCATGCGACGCCGATTCAATCTCCTACCCTTTGAGGTTACGATTCCGCCAGCGGAGCGCGATCTTCAACTCGCCGACAAACTCCGCGAAGAGTGGCCCGGAATTCTCCAGTGGGCGATTGACGGTTGTCTCGCGTGGCAGTCCGAGGGGTTGCACGCCCCGAAGGCCGTCAGTGATGCGACGGCAGATTATCTCGACGCCGAAGACGCGCTCGCTCGGTGGATAGAAGATTGCACCGAAGCGAAAGCCGGAGCATGGGAATCAGCGACGACGCTGTTCTCTGACTGGAAGGCATGGGCTGAATCGAGCCGGGAATATGCAGGTTCGCAGAAGAGTTTCAGCGAGAATCTGGCAGCGCGGGGAGTTGCCCAGGTGCGGACGAAAGCGGCCCGTGGGTTCGGCGGAATTCGTCTGCGGGCAGGTGTGGTGACGGATGGCGGCAGGTCTATTCCATCAAACAAGTTGCTCGAAGATACCCAAGAGGAAGGGCGGTTTGAGTTATGAACGAAGCCCAGGAACTCATTCGCATTGTCGAGTCGCGCGGCGGGCGTCTCACCATCGAAGGCGACAAGTTGGTTATTGAACCGCTATCAGCCGCGTTACCTCTGGCCGATTCGCTGCGTACGTACAAACCGGAGATTGTCGCCTTGCTCCAAAGCCGGACAGAGCAAGAGGCGGAATCCGCGCCGGAAAGTGACGCGCTCGGACTTTGGATGCTGGCGCGCTGTGTCTACCGGCAAGGTTATGAGGATTCAGCCGGGATCAGTTGCCTATGGATTGACTTCTGCGAGTGGGCTGTCACAGCCGACAGTGTGCCGTGTACACGTAGGACGTTCGAGCGGCTGCTGGCGGATGCAGGTTTCCGCTGCGCAGACGGCATGGCAGCCGGGCTGCTACTCCGGGTGGACCTGGAGGCCGTCTTGTGCTTTCAGAATCCGCACCGCGAACCTGCCCCACAGCGTACCCGAAAGGCGTCCCGATGAGTACCCCAGCCGTCAGCCCTGCCCCACAGGCTGCCCCAGGCGGTAACGCTGAGACATTCCCCGTGGGCTGCCCTGTCTATTTGCGGGGCTGTGCGTTCGGTTTGCCGGGCCGGGTATTGAGACAGGAGCGGGGCGGCAAGCTGGCCGTACTCTGGGCCGATCTTGGGCCGTCCTACATCGGCAGGTACAGGCCGGACTCGCTCATGCTGGCCGATGCCCCGGCAAAGAGGGACTTATGAAGATTGGCAACCGCGTAATCCGCAAAGACTCGCCAGAGGTTGAAGGCACGGTGATCTCGATAGACGGACGCCGAGCACGGATTTATTGGTCGCAGCATTTTTCGCAGCTAGTCGATCTTGGGAAATTGACGCTCGCCCCACGAATTCACGAAACCAAAAACCGAAAGGAATACTCGCGATGACTGAAACAGGTACAGGATACGATTTAAGCGCCTTCAACCTGCCGCCCGGACCGGCGAAGGCCCAGGCCGCCCCGCAAAGGGGGAACAGCTCTGCTCCCGATTCCAGTCCGGGGGGCTACGACCTCAGCGTGTTCGATCTGCCGGAGAAAATCGAGATTCCGCAGCGCACCTTAGACGGAAGGCAAGCGACTGAGAAGATTTATATCCGCGACTTTGGTAAACACGTCCGAAAGCAAGTCGAGGATGCTATAGACAGGGGCAAGCCGGGAGCAGCCGCCGCAGCCTTGCATTGGCAGATTGGGGTGGCGCAAGGTGCCTCACTGATGCCCGCGCAAACAATGAAGCAATTCGAGGAATTAGGCCAGGGGTTTGCCGCATCGAAAAATCCCCAAGCCTATTTCCAGAAAAACTTGATTCCATTCCTTAACACTCTTACCCCCAAAAGGAGAAAATAGCCATGCCAATTACTATCACTTCAACCGTCGATTCACTGCTTCAACAGCTTCACACAACTCTAGCCGGGGCAGTCGCCAAACTGGAGGCCGAGCGAGCGGCCCTTGAAGCAGATTCGCAGGGAATCTTGAAAACAGCTAATGAATTGCGACTCCCACTGCCTGCTGCGGCGCGTGAGGCGCAGCGTCAAGCCGATAAACTTTTGCTGGCAGGCAAACCCGAAGAAGCCGCCGCCAAGTACGCAAAGCAACGGCAAGCCGAAAGTGCGCCGGGAAAACTTGAGGATCGGAGACGCACGATTGCTGTCCGCATCATAGAGATCGCCAGCGAGAAAGAAGCCATAGCCCGACGCTGCTTTGCAGAATGGTACCCCCGATTGCGGGCCGCTCTCGTTGCGGAGCAGTTAGCGATGGTAGACGCCTTGGATGCAGCATGGACCGGCATAGTGCGTTTTTCTGGGGAGACCGGAACCGGTGGGATAGGCGGGGTAATCAAAGCAAGCATGGAGAACGACTTGACCGCGCGTGACCAGGGAGATGAGCGTGCCATCTACGGGCGCTTAGTCGATTGGTTTGGGGGCAGGCGATGAATAAACCACAAGGCAAGCCAAAGATTCCGCCAACCGTCGAAGAGACTGAGACAATCGTCACCCTGGCCGCATCGGGAATGTCTCAAACAAAAATCGCTCAAACCGTAGGGAGATCGAGAGGCATGGTGCGCAACATGATGGACGAGCCGGAGATTCAAGAGAAAATCGGAGACGAGAAGTCTGTGATGGCGAAACTCTACCGCGACAAGGCCCGCCGCATTGTCGATTCGATTAACGATGTGGACATTGAAAAGGCGTCGTTGCAACAAAAGAGCATTTCTTCCGGCGTACTGCTAGACAAGAGCCTTTTATTGTCTGGCGATCTTCCTCAAGTCAGCGTCACTTTGTTGCTGGACCTAATGACGGCGGCTAGGGACATGAGAGATGCAGAAGACGCACGCTTACGGGGCGAGTACTGCGCGACTCACAAATTGCCCGCGACGATTACGGGACAATAAACCAAGCCAGATGATTCTGGCAGAATGAGGTGATTTATGCCAT
>Ga0187851_10000157_pt1 | contig 71932 bp, 60 predicted proteins | sample June2016WEW_6_10_FD_132997 | JGI IMG/M metagenome (GOLD analysis project Ga0187851, IMG submission 132997) | Peatland microbial communities from SPRUCE experiment site at the Marcell Experimental Forest, Minnesota, USA - June2016WEW_6_10 | ecosystem: Environmental > Terrestrial > Soil >... | reverse complement strand
TTATATTCCGTGGTTCCTCTTTCATCGCAGTTTCCTTCAATGACAATTTTCACATTTATATTTTTTGAAAGATAGGCTGCATTGCGGGAGAGAATTTGCCTATCATCCTGACGTATGTTGTATTTATCAAAGTCAAAATGAATGTCTTCAAGACCTCCCTTTTCATTTCGCATTTCAGATGATGTTTTTATATTCTGGCCTTCAGGATTTTTTATATTTTCCATCTTGACGTCGGCATTTTGCTGTCCTGTTGAAGAGATATTATTGGCTTTTTGCTGTTCCACGGACGATACATTCTGCGCCGGAGCCTCTCCATTGCCTTTGGTTAATTGCTTGCTCGTACATCCTGCTATCATTGCAGCACAGGCCACCATTAATAAAACGACCATTAAATACTTTCTTCGCATTTTCTGCTTCTCCTTATGTTAATTTTTTGATTAATTAATTAATAATGAAATTAATCCCTCTTTATTAATTTAAATATTGCTCAAATAAATTATTCTGTACTTTTATAACTAATCATGCTAACAGCCTGCCATAACGGTAAGTAATAGTTTGTATACCAATCATTTGTGGGCATATTATATTGGCAGAAATAAAAATGCAAGCTTTTTTTAAGGGGGCAACATATGAATGATAAAAGTACAAAAATATCCAATATCATTGATAATTTGCGACGAATATTCCAGATATTGAATGAACAGTCAAAAAAAGTAGAAAGTGAAACCGGTTTAACCAGCCCGCAACTCTGGGCCATAAAAGTAATTAATGAGCATTCACCGGTCAAGGTTTCCCAACTTGCCAGCCGATTATATCTTCATCCGGCAACTGTTGTTGGAATTATTGACAGACTGGAAACACATAAGTTGGTAAAAAGAAGACGGTGTCTGGATGACCGGCGTGTTGTCTGGATTGAGTTGACGGAAAAAGGAAATGAACTGGTTAAATCTGCGCCGGAGGTTGCCCAGGGATTACTTGTCGCAGGACTGGAAGGGCTTTCTTCAGGCAATATTGTTGGAATAGACAGGAGTATGAGGCAGTTTGTAAAAATATTCGGCGCTCAGAAAATTCCGCCGAAACTTATTCTTTCCTCGGAAGTAAATTTGCCTAAGAGGAAAACAAAGATAGATAAGCTGCAGGAAAGACAAGAAAGAAAGTGACCGCTATTTCTTGTCGTAATACAGTCGTTCCTGTAAAAATTATTTAAGACGATTTTAATTGTCGTTGAAAAGTAATATAAAAACACATTCCCTGTTAAAAATTAGTCACGCGCATTTACTGTTTTATGGATCTCAAAAAGATACAAACGATATTTAACCAGTATAAAACAAATGAAAATGTTGTTATGATTCTTATGGCAATGATCGTCGGCATCCTTGGCGGATACGGCGCAGTTGCTTTCCGATGGCTTATCAGTTTTTTCCAGTTACTCTTTTTTAGATTCGAGGGAGGCAATTTTTTACAGTACACCCTGTCCCTGCCGTGGTATGCCAGGCTCATTCCACCTGTAATCGGCGGCATGATTGTCGGGCCACTTGTCTATTTTTTCGCGCGAGAGGCTAAAGGCCATGGTGTTCCCGAGGTGATGGAAGCTGTCGCCTTAAAAGGAGGAGTGATCAGAAAAAGAATTGTCCTGATCAAGACTTTTGCCTCCGCGATAACTATCGCATCCGGTGGTTCCGTAGGACGAGAAGGACCGATTGTTCACATCGGTTCTGCAATAGGTTCGGCTTTCGGCCAGATCCTTGCGGTATCAGTAGACAGGATGAGGACACTTGTCGCTTGTGGCGCCGCCGCGGGCATTGCCGCAACTTTTAATGCTCCCATTGCCGGTGTTATGTTTGCCATGGAGATAATTCTTGACGACTTCGGCATCATGATATTCAGTCCTATTGTAGTATCTTCTGTCATGGCAACCATCATCTCCAGAGCTTACCTGGGGAATCATCCTGCATTCTCGGTTCCCGGTTATACCATGGTCAGTATTTCCGAAATTCCCCTGTATATGCTTCTTGGTATAGTTGCCGGTTTGGCGGGTGTATTGTTTACAGCCACGCTATATAAAGTTGAAGATCTTTTCGATAATCTAAAAATCCCTGCATATACGAAGGCGGCGGTCGGCGGCCTGATGATCGGAATGATAGGTGTCTTCCTGCCCCATATTTTCGGTGTCGGATACAATGCCATAGATCTTGCGCTTGTAGACAAATTGCCGTGGGTTATACTTTTAGCCCTGATATTTATGAAAATAATAGCCACTTCATTGACGATTGGCTCCGGAGGTTCCGGAGGCATCTTTGCTCCCTCTCTATTCATCGGCGCGATGACCGGCGGCGCTTTCGGTTATTTAGCACATATCCTTTTTCCTTCATCAACGGCAACTGCAGGCGCTTACAGTCTGGTAGGCATGGGCGCGTTAGTGGCGGCGACAACTCATGGGCCGATTACCGCGATTCTCATTCTTTTTGAAATGTCGGGAGATTATCGAATCATCCTTCCACTCATGCTTTCCTGTATCATTTCTTCTGTTTTAGCAAGCCAGTTGAAGAAAGAGTCTATCTATACATTAAAACTTACACGCAGAGGAGTGAATATTCATGAAGGAAGAGAAGTAAATATTATGAAGTCCCTTAGTGTCGAAAGAGCAATGACCACCACAATAGAAACTGTGCCTGAAGATATGTCTCTCAAAGAATTGATAAGATATACCATGGGGAGTAAACACTCAAGTTTCCCGGTTGTAGATAAGAATGGATTGCTGACTGGAATACTGACATTTCAGGATTTTAAAGAAATCATCTATGAGGACTGTTTAGACGGGATCATCGCAAAGGACCTCGCAACCACCAAAGTCATTACCGTTACTAATCTGGACAATCTGGAGACGGCATTAAAAAAGATTGGCTTCAAAAATATCGAACAACTGCCGGTAGTAGATAAAAATAATCCCGGAAAGATCATAGGAATACTCTCCAGAAGAGATATATTCGCAGCATATAATAAGGCGCTGATTGATCGTTCCCTGACAGACGAAATGTCCAAAGATTCAAAGGATTGATAATTTTTACAGATGAAACGGGTGTTGTTAAAAATCACCGGATTTCGGAAATATCAGCAGGATCTCAAAGAAGTATCGGTGAAATGAAAACCCCTTAAAGCAATTAAGAAGTATTTCCGTCATCAATATATTAATCAATAAAGTTCTCTCGCTCCAGAAGACCCAGGAAGTTTTTAGATGGTGCTATGAAGATATAACCAGCAATCAACAAAATGCGATTCCGACTTCAGCTATCATAAGTCCTCTAGTTTGGTTTGTATAGTTATTCTTCCATATAAGGTTTTACGAGTAAGTCTAATTCCTATGCTCTCTTTCAACTGATATTTGTTGAGGTTAAATTGTTAAAATGCTGGTGTGGCGGGAAATATTCTATACCTTGGAAGAAGCGAAAACGTTAATTGAAAAATGGCGCATGGAATACAACACGTTCAGGCCACACAGTTCTTTGAATTACCATCCTCCAGTACCAGAGACGCACCTGAATTGAGAAATAAAAAATGGCTCGAACTCTAAACTTGTGGTACAAATATTTGGGGCAGGTCAATGATTTGACAGGAAAGAATGGGAACGGCACCTTTATAAACAAAATATATAGGGCATAATAGTAGTGAGAATAATAAATTATAGCATACTTGAGGAATATAATAAAAAATTGTCTTTATACCAAGAATTCTGCAATACTATGCAAAATCTATTGTCACGTTTATTAGTGAGTAACGGGTATAAATGCCAGATAACAAGTCGAATAAAATCATTTGAAAGCGTGAAGGGAAAAATATCGGGAAAGGATGAAGAAGGCATTATATATGAAAAACTTGAGGATATTCATGATATCGCAGGGATAAGAATCATATTTTATTTAGAGAGCGATAAGAAAAAATTTATACCTGATCTTTATAAAGAACTTACGCCTCAGAATCTCAAACTTTTTGAACGTCATAAGGAGAAGGGATATTTGTCAACTCATGTTATAGCGATGTTTGGCCCCAAAAGATTAATGCTCGGTGAATACAAGAAATATGAGGGTTTGCAATGCGAAATACAATTAACGTCTGCTTTGTATCATGCATGGGCTGAAATCGAGCATGATATTTTTTATAAGCCAGATAAAAAAATGATAAACGGCCAACAACAAATAATTGATGAATTAAGAAAAGAGCTTGAAGACGCTATGATCAATCATATTCAAAAGGCTTCTGATTTGCTTGAATCGGTTGTCGAAAAAGTCAGAGATATTGGACGTGAATAAGAAATGTTTTTCCGAATGAGTGGTATTGCTGAATCCACCTATTTAGTTTCAGCAGTGGATAGTTAAAGAATTGAAGATTACCGTTCATAATATTCAATTGTGCCTGTACCCGGAAAAAGAAAATGATCAAAGAACCAAATAATCTATTTGCCTGAACGCACCGGGAGGGCTCGATGGAGGATGTGGAATGACTGGGGATTCCAGAACCGAGAGCCGGTGATGAATCCGAAGGTGGCCGCCTTGGAACTGCGCATGTCCGACGCCCAGAGAACAGTATACGTAAGATGAATCAATTCTGCTAAATGGACTTGCGCACCACTTTGCAGTTGATGTCAAGAAAACTCTGTCCACCGACAGTTAATTTTGCACAGTTGTTTTCTTAAATGGCAGTACTTTGGCTCCTGCTTTTAATCCGTCCAAATAGTCAGCCCAAGTCTGCATCATTTTCTTTCGTTCGGCAAGGTGAGCCGTTCGATTATAAGCGCGTCCGTTCGGGTCACGAACTGCATGAGCCAATTGATGTTCAATGAAGTCCGGTCTTACTTGCAATACTTCATCAAGAATAGTTCTAGCCATTGCCCTGAATCCATGCCCGGACATTTCTTCTTTTGGATAACCCATAATCCGCAAAGCCACGAGAATAGCATTTTCACTCATAGGACGTTGAGGAGTTCTTTCTGATGGAAATAAATATCGTCCTGAACCTGTGAGTGTGTGAAGTTTCTTTAATATCTCGATTGCCTGTTGTGACAATGGCACAAGATGAGCTTCTTTCATTTTCATTTTACTTGCTGGAATATTCCATTCAGCGTTTTCAAAATTAATTTCAGACCATTCGGCATGACGAAGTTCTCCGGGACGAACAAAAACCAAAGGCGCAAACTTTAATGCACATTGAACAACAAATGTTCCCTGATAACTGTCAATAGCCCTGAGAAGATTACCTACTTCTTTAGGTTCTATAATTGCAGCTCTATGAATAGTTTTTACGGGTGATAATGCGCCTTTTAAATCTTCTGCCGGGTTACGATCGGTACGTCCGGTTGCAACTGCATATCTGAATACTTGACCACAAATATTTCTTGTACGGTGAGCAAGTTCCAATGCATCTCTTGATTCTATCCGTCTTAATACTGATAATAACTCAGGAGCTTTTATATCTTTTATTGGTCGTGAACCAATCCAAGGGAAAACATTTATATCCAAACGGTGCATAATTTTATCTGCGTATTCTTCCTGCCATTTTGATTTGAATCTTTCCAGCCATTCCTTGGCTATGACCTCGAAGGTTTCAGTTTCTTCGATATTGGCCTGTTTTTGTGCTTTGCGAACCGCTCCAGGGTCAATTCCATGTGCTATCTGTGCCCTTGCTTCATCTCTTCGCTTTCTTGCGTCTAGAAGGCTTATTTCAGGATATGCGCCGAAGGCTAATTTATTTTCCTTGCCGGCAAATCTATATTTGAAACGCCATAACTTTCCCCCGGAAGGCGTGACCAGAAGAAATAAACCGCCGCCGTCAAATAATGTGATGGGTTTATCTTTTGATTTTACTTTTTGAATCTTCATGTCGGACAATGGAGTAATTCTCTTTGGCATAAAAGATCTCCCTTTTTGGGTACCCGCGATATGTTTTAGGTACCTGATGGCTATTATTGGGTACCCAAAACAACTTTATTTTAATGGAGTGTATAACACGTCTTTGGACAAAAAGCAATAAAAAACCCGCTATTTCTAACGGGTTTTTGTATTTCCTAGGATGACCTAGGATTGTGTTCTGGCTCCCCAGCGCGGACTCGAACCACGGACATGCTGGTTAACAGCCAGCCGCTCTACCGACTGAGCTACTGGGGAACATATTTTCAGAGATTCAAATTTTCATTTCACCCTATGGTTAATCCCTCTATCATCGGGACTAAAACGGGTGAATTTTTTTCTGGCGCTTCATAATACAAGAACGGGCTATTGTCAACCTCAATTAAATATTTATGTAAAATATTAAATTAATTTGTCTATTATTAAAAATAACTAAATTGTTCTAATAGCTTTGAATTTATAAGCAAGCATTCCCCTTCGCTTTCTTCTTACGTAAGCAAGCGATTACTTAATTATAATTTCCCCTAAGAATCGAAGATTCTCCGTCGCTTGCCGCTGCGAGCGTAAATAATGATCGAATAGAACTTTTTGTGCCAGACAGTATCATTTTCTTGCCTCAAATATCATGATGGGATATAAAAGTGCAACTTTTTAAAGCGGGATGGGTAATGAATTCCAAAGTTAAAGAAGGAACCCAGGGATTTTTAAAGAAACACGTGCTGGAAGAGGGCTTGTGCACCGGCTGCGGCGCCTGCGTGAGTCTTTGCCCTTATCAGGTTATATACCATGACCGCACGGTGCAATTGCATCAATGTGATCTTGAAGATGGCAAATGTTACGCTTTTTGCCCCAGAACTAAAACCGATCTGGCGGCTTTAAGAAAACTTCTTTTTGAGCAGGGTGATCTGACGCCGGAAATCGGCGCGGTGAAAGGCTATTATTTTTCTCAGGCTGTTGATCCTCGATTGCGCGAGGTCGCCCAGCATGGGGCCACAGTAACAGCGTTGATGGCGTTGGCGCTAACCGAAGGTTTGATTGATTCAGCCATCGTCTCTTCCCGCGACCGGCAATTTTTACAAAACGGCGCAATCGTGAAAGACATCGTGGAAATAAGGAATAATGCCAAAAGCAAGTTTACCGTGTCGCCTACGGTCGCGGCTTTTAATCAACTGCTCAATCAATACTCAGGCAATGTTGGAGTTGTGGCGACTCCCTGTCAGGCGCTGGCGCTGGCCAAGATGAGGTTGCACCGGACCACTGAGATTAAAACTCAAATAAATCATCCAAAACTTGTTATCGGTTTGTACTGCGGCTGGACGCTTTCCATGGAAAAATATATAAAGTTACTGCTTGAAAATAATATTGCTTTGGAATCCATTACTGGGATGGATATTCCGGCAGGGGGAAATGTTCTGGAGCTATACACCGATGACGGAGCAAAATCGATTCCGTTTGACGCTGTGCAGAGCTGCATTCGGGAAGCCTGTCGATATTGCATGGACAGCACGGCTGAATTTGCCGATGTTTCGGTCGGTTCAGCACGCTTTGCCGGTAATTGGGAAGAGGTGCGCCAGTGGAATCAATTGATTGTGCGGACAGAAAAAGGCAGAGAATTAATAGAACTGGCTGTAAAAAGAGGAGTTCTGGAAGTGCGGGAAGCCCCCGCTGAAAATTTAAAAGAACTCAAAGACGCGGCTGTCAATAAGAAAAAAAACGCGCTGAAAAATATTATTCAAAAAAGCGGTTCAAGAAATAATCTGTTATATTTAGATAAGCGTGATCCGTTGGTGCTGAAATATTTAAAAAAAGAAGTCACTGCCAAAAAGAAGGTAAAATAGTGTCCAAATTACTTAGTTTGGCTAAAACCAGAGTTTTATTCATGGGCAATGAGGCCATCGCGCGGGGCGCGCTGGAAGCCGGCGTCAGTGTCGTTTCCGGTTATCCCGGCACGCCTTCGTCGGAAGTCATAGAACGCTTATCCGATGTCGCCCAAGAGAGAAACCTTTATGTGGAATGGTCAACCAATGAAAAGGTAGCCCTCGAAGTAGCCGCCGCCGCGTCTTTTTCCGGTTTGCGTTCGATGTGTGTGATGAAGCAAAACGGCGTCAACGTGGCTTCCGATTTTCTTTTGCATCTGGCTTCGTCCGGCACGCGCGGCGGAATAGTTCTGGTCGAATGTGAAGATCCCGGCGCGCTATCGAGTGTCAATGAGGGAGAGTCAAGGTATTTCGCGCGCATGCTTGAAATTCCGCTTTTGGAGCCGGCCAGTCTTCAGGAAGCCAAGGATTTGACCAAATGGGCCTTTGAGTTATCGGAGAAAATTAGAAATATCGTTATCCTGCGCTCGGTGACGCGCATGTCTCACGCCAGCGGAAACGTTATATGCGGCAAACTTCCGGGAAATACAAGAATGGCCGAATTTGTTTCCGATGGATCATTTATGGATCCTTTAAGGGGGCCGGTCGTCAGCACGCCCGTTGTCGTTAAACACAATCTTCAGCAGCAAAAATTGCAAAAAGCCGTAGAACTTTTTGAAAAGAGTCCATATAACAGTTACTCCGGTCCCGGGCATCCGGAACTTTTGATCATCACCAGCAGCGCCTGTTTCCTTTACAGCCAAGAAGCTATCGATTTGCTTGGTTTGCAAAAGCGTGTCGGGATTTTAAAACTTGGCTGCACCTGGCCTCTGCCATTGAGGTTGTTGAAAAAATATTTGCGCCTGACTAATAAGATTATGATTGTGGAAGAAGTTCTGCCTTTTCTTGAAGAAAATATCAAAGTCGCCGCGATGGGAATACTCAGAGATACCGGTATTAAAACTTTTTACGGGAAAATGGATGAAACACTGCCTTCGGTTGGCGAGTTGAATCCGGATATTGTCGCCGCCGCCCTCGGCAAAATAATGAAGGTCAAACCCAAATCATTGCCTGCCGGTTATGTTCGCGAAATACAAAAAATAGCTCCTTTGATTCCTCCGCGGGAACAGACGTTTTGTCCCGGTTGTCCTCACCGCGCTTCTTTCTGGAATATTAACACCGCGCTGAAACTCGACGGCCGCGAGGGTATTGTTTGCGGCGATATAGGCTGTTACGCCATGGCATCGCTTTGGCCGGCAATTGGTTTCAATACAGTGCGCACTCTTCATTCCATGGGTTCGGGCACGGGCCTGGCCAGCGGATTTGCCAAACTGGAAGCTTTCGGTCAGGATAAACCGGTGCTTGCGGTTTGCGGCGATTCCACTTTTTATCACGCCGTTATTCCGGCGCTCATCAACGCCCGGCATAACGAGGCGGATATTACCTTTATCGTTCTGGATAACGCGGGAACGGCCATGACGGGATTCCAGCCTCATCCCGGTCTGGATATGGGCGCCATAGGCGAGCCGCTTCCATCTGTTGAGATTGCCGCGATTTGCAGGGCGATAGGAGCCAAAGTTGCCGAATGCGATCCTTTTGATTTGGACGGGACAAGTAAAATTCTCACATCTTTTATGGCCGAGCGCGGTTCATTGAAAGTGCTGATCATGAAACAGGCTTGCGCGCTGAGCCCGGAAAAGAAGGGCAAAAAACAGTATCAGGTGAAAGTTAACGAAGAACTTTGTCTGGGCGAGAGTTGCGGATGTAACCGTTTATGCACAAGGATTTTCCGCTGTCCAGCCCTCACTTGGGACAGAGCAAAAAAGAAAGCGGTTGTTGACGAAGTCATCTGCGCCGGCTGCTGCGTCTGTTACTCGATCTGTCCGCAAAAAGCGATCATAAGAACGGAGGCGACGGGTTGATGAAGAAAAGAAGTTCTAATACAAATTCGCAGTCAAAAGAAGGCCTTGGCGTCAAGGAAGAGGCGGCGCAGGCGTATTCAGATATACGTCGAGGAGCCGATGATGCAGTAAGCAAAGGTAGACGAATGAATGCGAATTTGAATAAAGAGCCTACAAATATAATTATTACAGGCGTCGGCGGTCAGGGCAATGTCATGGCCTCCCGCGTGCTTGCCGGGATGCTGGTCAACGCGGGCTATGTTGTTACAATCGGCGAAACTTTCGGCATGTCCCAGCGCGGCGGTTCCGTGATGAGTCATTTGCGCTTATCATCAAATTCCGTCTTAAGTCCGCAGATTCCGCGAGGCAGGGCGGACATCATTGTCGCGCTCGAGCCGGTTGAAGCGCTGCGAGTTCTGGCGCAATACGGAAACCCCGATGTCGCGGTTCTGTCAAATTCGCGCATGGTTTATCCCATGGGGGTCATCACCGGCGAATTTACCTATCCAACGCTTGATGAAGTTAAATCAATGTTTGAAAAACTTGCGGCAAAAAGCTGGATAATCGATGCCACGTCAGTGGCGGTTGATCTGGGCAATCCTGTTTTGAGCAATATTGTCATGATCGGAGCGCTGGCAGGCGCATCCCTGCTGCCGATAGACCGCCGTGCTTTTGAAAAGGAAATAACCAAAAGCATGTCCGCCGGTAAACGCGAAATAAATCTGGCCGCGTTTGATTCCGGCACGAAAATGCTTTAAGGCCGATCTCCAAATTATTCCTTTTAAACCTTTTTTATTTTCCACGGACTGTGTTCAAGTCTTCAAGAACAACAGCCATCCCGCATACAATGAACCCGGGAAAAGATCCAAAGCTCCGGACGCTTCGGCGACAGGCGTGAACCCGCAGGTGTCGCAATTTATTTCGCCTCTGCTTTTAACATAGCAGCCTTTCGTAATTGTGCCGTCCGGATCGACATTAATCAGGATGTCATCATGGCAGCGCCAGCTATTATCAACCATGGCCTTGAGTCTGCCAACCGAGTTCAAAATAGGCAAACCCGATTTTTTCAGTTCCAGCAGTTTTGTAACAGTGGCGCGGCGCTCCTGGGGTGATACAGAAAGATCCTCTTCTCCCTGATTATAAGGATAGAAAAACTGAACCGTCAACCCTTTGAGTGTCGGCATTTCATGCACCCACTTTGCCAGATGATCGATATTCCGCCAATTGAGGCGATTCAACGTGCAGTGAATAAAAACGCGGGGATGCCTGGTCTTTTTGATGTTTGAGCAAATCTGGTCAAAGGACTCGCTTCTCAAATAATCGTGGGTTTCCTTCAAACCGTCAAGACTTACCCAAAGCGTATGAGAGGGAACATCCAAAGGCAGTGTGCCATTGGTCGTCACCGCCACACGCATGAAGCGCTCTCTGGCATAAAGGACAAGATCATGAAGGCGATAATGACCATCGCGCCACAACAGGGGTTCGCCGCCCTCAAAAACGACCATGCGGGCGCCGGACCGGCGCAGAGATTCCAATGCCCCGATAGCCGTATTCCAGGATATGTTGGCTTCTTTTTCATTTGAGCGAAGATGAAACGGGCAGGCACGGCAGGCCAGGTTGCAGCGATAGGTAACCTTGAAGCTTGCAAGCAGGGGAATTTTGCGCTTCAATATTTTTCGCTGCATGAAAAACAAGGCAAGGTCGAGAGGCCAGGATAAATGCGAAGGTTTTAAAATTCTTTTTTTTATCTTCATGCAAATTAGTATGAAAATGGTCTAAATTTGATATTTTCCCTGCAAGAAACTATAGGAATAAAAGAAAATTATGTCAACATGATAAAAAAACAAAGTGAAGATTAAGAATTTATTATGGACAGGCTTTTTGGGTGGGATGGTATAAAAGTAAAAACATTTATAAAATCAATAACTTTACGGTTTTTAACATTCAATATGGCAAGGTGAAAATTAACTTCATTTTAATATAAGTATTAATTGACATGACCCGATTAGAACTTATATTATCCCCAATGCAAATTCATGAAGAGGTGAAATAATGAAAGATGTTTATTCGGCTATAAAAGTAACTGATAATGTTTATTGGGTTGGCGCCATTGATTGGACAATCCGCGATTTTCATGGTTATACAACGCCGCACGGCAGTACCTATAACGCGTATCTGGTGATGGCGGATGATATTACCCTGATCGATACAGTCAAAGCGCCGTTCAAAGATGAAATGCTCTCCCGTATTAAATCCGTCGTTGATCCTTCTAAAATAAAATATATTATTTCCAATCATTCCGAAATGGATCATTCCGGTTCTCTGTCGGAAGTCATTGATTTCATCAAGCCTGAAAAGGTTTTTGCTTCGGCGGTCGGCGTAAAGACATTAAGGGAGTTGTTTCACGATCAGCATGAAATAATACCTGTAAAAGACGGGGATAAGCTCAGTCTCGGCAATATGGAATTGACTTTTATGGAAACACGCATGATTCACTGGCCGGACAGCATGTTTACCTATCTGGCCGCGGATGAACTTTTATTTTCGCAAGACGCTTTCGGTATGCATCTGGCGAGTTTCGAACGTTTTGCCGATGAAATTCCGGCTGCGACTCTGGAATATGAAGGGGCAACATATTACGCCAATATTGTTCTGCCTTATTCGCCGATTGTTCTGAAGGCTCTGGATAAGGTCGCGGCATCGGGATTGAAAATCAAAGTTATAGCTCCCGATCATGGGCCCATCTGGCGCAAGGATATTGGCCGGATTATTGAACTTTATAAAAAATGGGCCCTCCAGAAGCCAACAGCAAAAGCGGTTGTGGTTTACGCGACGATGTGGCACTCCACGGAAAAAATGGCCCAAGCCATCGGCGAGTCCCTGGCGCAGGCAGGCGTCAAGGTGAAGCTGTTTTCAATGAATGAAACTCACCGCAGTGAAGTGGTTTATGAAGTGCTTGACGCCGGAGCGCTGATCGTCGGTTCGCCGACACTCAACAACAATATTCTGCCGCAGATGGCGGATGTGATGACTTATCTGAAAGGATTGAAACCGGCCAATCTTATCGGCGCGGCTTTCGGCTCTTACGGATGGAGCGGGGAATCGGTAAAACAATTGGATGCGATGCTCAAAGAAATGAAGGTGGAAATTGCCGCTGAATCGATTTCCGTCAAGCATGTTCCCGATGGCGATGTTTTGGAAAAATGCCACGAAATGGGCAAAACGATAGCGGCTGAGTTGCTTAAAAAAACGGCTTCTGATTAATGGCTAAAGAAAAAAGAGCGGAGTCTTCTGCGGCAGGAGCCGGAGGTTCCATATAATAACAATAACGCGACATCCCGCAAGTCGCGAGAAATACAATATGGCGGGATTAAGGAGTGAATAATGAAAAAATATGTTTGTGGTGTATGCGGCTATGTTTACGATCCGGCCAAGGGAGATAAGGACGGCGGCGTTGCTCCGGGAACGGCTTTTGAAGATTTGCCCGCTGGCTGGTCGTGTCCCGTTTGCGGGGCGGCGAAGGAGGAATTCGCCCCGGAATAATGATGACGACGTCGTAAAAAGTCCATATGCTGCGTTGCGTTTCATCCCTCGTCATTGCGACGTACACAAAAAGTACGACTCATTCCTCGGGAATTACGCGCCTTGCATCTGGAGCTTTTTCCGATGTCGTCAAAAGTTGCTTTATGCATAACTTTTAGTGATAATAAGTCAAAAAACCGGAATAAAAAGCTATGCCTGCGGGAGTTTTTTGCGATGTCGTCAAAAGTTGCTATTTTTATAATTTTTAGTGATAATCAGTCAGAAAAAAGGAAAAAACAGCAATTCATTAAATAAATAAAGGATAGGAATATGGATAAAATTCAAGAAGCGTTGAATCAGGCTTATGCCGGAGAAGCCAAAGCCGCCCTGAGGCTCAAAGTTTACGCGCAAAAAGCTGAAGATGAAGGCTATAAACAAATGGCCCGCCTTTTCCGCGTTATTTCTTTTTCGGAAGAAATTCACGGCGCGAGAGCCTTGAGGGTGCTCAGGGAAATCAAAGGCACGGAAGAAAATCTGGCCGCGAGTTTTGAATCGGAAAAGAAAGTTGCCGAAGTTGCTTATGATCAATTTGTTAAGCTGGCGGAAGAAGCGGGCAATAAAGAAGCCGTGCTGCATTTCAGCCAGAGCCGCGATGTGGAGGAAACTCACGCCAAGCTTTATAAAGAGGCCATGTCGCACTTTATGGAAGAAAGAGAAACAACTTACTATGTCTGTAATGTTTGCGGTTATGTTTCCGATGGCTCTTTGCCTGATGAATGTCCTGTTTGCGGCGCCAATGCTAAGATGTTTGTGCCTTTCGATAAGTGACAGAATGGGCTGTTAAAAAACGCTCATCTGCTGTGTTGCGCTGCAAGCCGCAACGCTCAACGTATGTAAATATACGCCTCGCGGTTCGGTTTTTGCGCGCCTTGCATCTGAACATTTTTGAACAGCCCCAAACAGGTGTTTTATACAACCACGATGTCATATTGATAATATTTGGGAGAAATAGGAAATAGTGCTTAAGCCAGATAAAAAGGCAATGGAATAATGGAATGAGGTGAAAATATGCGCATTTATTGCAGGATATTATTTGCTTTATTGGTTTTTAGTTTTTTATTGCCCGGCAGTGCAATTTGTGAAGAAAAGCCCCTCTGGGAATTAGGCGCAGGTTTGGGACTGCTCCAGATGCCGGATTACCGGGGATCGGACGAAAACAGGTTGTACGTGCTGCCCTATCCTTATGTCATTTATCGCGGCGATATTTTAAAAGTAGAAGAGCAGCGCGTTTCCGGACAGATTTTTAAATCGGATCGGATTTTACTGGATTTTAGCGGTTACGGCGCTGTGCCGGTAAAGAGTTCCAATAACACCGCCCGCGCCGGGATGCCGGATCTCGATGCGACTTTTGAATTAGGGCCGGCTTTGAAAATTATACTTTGGAATAGCAAACCGGATAAATATAAATTAGATTTGTCGTTGCCTGTGCGGGCTCTTTTTTCCACAGATTTTCGTTCTGTGAGCCGCGAGGGTTGGGTGTTTGGCCCGCGAATTAATTTTGTGAAAGATGATATAATCCCTGATACCGGATTAAATTTGGGAATATCCGCAGGGCCGATATTCGCCGACAGCGGTTATCATGCATATTTCTACACGGTGGAACCGGCTTACGCGACACCAGAGCGTCCCGCGTATTCCGCCGGCGGCGGATACAGCGGCTCAACGCTTACGGTTGGTTTAGGCAAGGAATATAAACAATTTATTTTTAACGCCTTTCTCAGCACTGATTTCCTGCAGGGAGCGGTTTTTGAAGACAGTCCCCTGGTGAAAAGAGATACATCCTTTATGAGCGGTGTAAGTGTTTCCTGGATTTTCTTTAAATCAGCGAAAACTGTTAATGTGGAAAAATATAATTAATATCACTAAAGAGTGATTAATAAATAAGAATTATTGATAGAAAATGGAATTTAAGGGGAATTATATGCTGGTTATAATAACCAGATGGCTGATCATAACGCTGGCAATTCTGCTTGCCTCGCAGTTTGTGCCCGGTATCAGAGTGGATACACTTTCAACGGCAGTCATTGCCGCCTGTGTTTTAGGCCTGATTAATATTTTTGTAAGACCTGTTTTAGTGCTTCTGACTCTGCCCCTGAGTGTATTAACTCTGGGATTGTTTTATTTCTTTATCAACGCGTTATTGCTCATGCTTGTCGCACATATTGTGCCGGGATTTAAAATCGAGAATTTTTTCTCCGCTTTTTTAGGTTCGCTGGTTATAAGCTTTGTCAGCTGGCTGGCCAATTCTTTTATTTCCAATCATAAAATAGATAAGCCGGACAAACCCGATTATGTCGATCTGGAAAAAGGGGACGATGGAAAATGGCGGTAGAGGCAACACTCGATTTAACTCCGGCGATGAAACAGTATGTGAAAATTAAAGAAAAATACCCCGACTGTGTTTTGCTTTACCGAATGGGTGATTTCTATGAAATGTTTTTTGAAGATGCGGTGACGGCCGCTCCTGTTTTGGAAATCACTCTTACCTCACGCAACAAAGGCAAAGAAGACAGCGTGCCCCTTTGCGGCTTTCCCTACCACGCCGCTTCCGCATATATTACTAAACTTGTGGAAAAGGGTTTTAAAGTTGCGATATGCGAGCAGGTTGAGGACCCCAAAAAGGCAAAGGGAATCGTCAAAAGAGAAGTTATCCGGGTTATCACCCCGGGACTTGTTCTGGATGAGGAAAATCTTGCCTCCGGTGAAAATAATTATCTGGCCTGCCTCAGCGCCTGCAAAGATACGCTCGGTCTGGTTTTTCTGGATATTTCCACGGGCGAATTTCAAATCAGTGAGTTTTCCGACCGCGAATTTTTCTTAATAGCCATTGCCGGACTGGATTTTAAGGAATTAATCCTGTCGCGTGATTTTCCTGACAAGCGATTGCTCAAAACACTGGAAATGCAAATGCCGGAGCTTCGGATTAATTATCTGGAAGAGGATTCTTTTCAATCGGAATATGCTCAGGCCTTGCTGAATCAGAATTTCACCTCCGAAGTTCTGGATGCCTCGAAGATCAAAGAACATCCGGCAGCCATGATCGCATCATGCGCGATTTTGAGTTATGTCAACCAGACGCAAAAGATTAATCCCCAGCACATAAGCGAAATTAAATGGTACTCCACGGAAAATTTTCTGCTTCTTGATGAGGCCGCCCGACGCAATCTGGAGATATTTACAACGATTCAGAATGGTTCCAAAGCCGGTTCTCTTTTTTCTCTTTTCCATGAAACCCTGACCCCGATGGGAACCCGCCGTCTGCGATGGTGGATGAATTATCCGCTTGTGGACGTGGAAAAAATCAAAGCAAGGCTGGCCGCGGTTGCCGAAATGAAGGATGACCACATCTTCAGGTCAAATTTGCGTAAAATTTTATCGCGCATTTATGATCTGGAGAGGCTTGCCGGTCGTGTATCGTTGCGGGTGGCCAATCCCCGCGATCTGGTCGCCCTGAAAGTTTCCCTTCTGGCCATTCCGGAGCTCAAATCAATGCTTAAGGATTGCACCTCGCCCGCGATTGCCGCGATCCGTTCTCGTTTTACGGAAATGGCCGCTGCAGTTGCGCTGATTACGCGTGCGATTATTGACGATCCGCCGCAAAAAACGCAGGATGGAGGCTTTATTGCCGCAGGGTACGATGAAGAACTGGATAAACTCAGATCGATCAGCCGCGACGGAAAAAAATGGATTGCAGCGATGGAAGCCGGGGAACGGAAAAAAACGGGAATTAATTCACTGAAAATCGGCTTCAATAATATTTTTGGCTACTATATTGAAGTGACTAAAGCCAATGCCGCGCTGGTTCCGGATTCCTACATAAGAAAACAAACGCTGGTTAACGCTGAACGTTATATTAATCAGGAGTTGAAGGAATTTGAACAAACAGTTTTAAACGCGGAAGAAAAAATCAGGGAAAGAGAACAGGAACTATTTATTTCCCTTCGCGATAATCTTGATCAGTATATTACGGATATTCAAAAAAATTCGTTTCTTATTGCGGAACTTGACGCCGGGACCGCTCTGGCGGAAGTTGCCGAAAAATATCACTACACCTGTCCTGAAATAAATGATGAAGACACTATTGAAATAAAAGACGGACGCCATCCCGTCGTGGAAACAGCGTTGAAGAAAGAAGGCTTTGTGCCTAACGATTGTCTGATTGATTTGAGCGACAATAGACTGCTTGTTATTACCGGTCCGAATATGGCGGGTAAATCCACTTATATCAGGCAGGTGGCTTTAATTGTTTTGCTTGCGCAAATGGGAAGTTTTGTTCCGGCGGCTAAAGCGAAGATAGGCCTTGTTGATAAAATATTCACCCGTATCGGCGCGTCCGACAACCTGATAAAAGGACAGAGCACATTTATGGTGGAGATGACGGAAACCGCGGAAATTTTAAAGAACGCGACTTCCCGCAGCCTGGTTATTATTGATGAGGTTGGACGCGGGACTTCCACGTTTGACGGATTAAGCATTGCCTGGGCGGTTGCCGAATATATTCATGATTTTCAGGGTCGGGGCGTACGCTCTTTGTTTGCTACTCATTACCATCAACTGACGGATCTGGTGGTAACAAAAAGCGGAACAAAAAATTATAATATCGCGGTGAAGGAATGGGGAGAAAAAATAATTTTTCTGCGCAAGATAATGGAAGGCGGCGCCAGCCGCAGTTATGGCATCGAAGTAGCGCGCATTGCCGGCGTGCCGAAGGAAGTTATCGCCCGCGCCAAAGAAATATTGCGTAATCTGGAAAAAGGAGAATTTGACGAAGTCGGCATGCCCCGTATTGTCCGGGGAACCCGTGACTCAAAAAACTTAAATCCTCAATTGAATCTTTTTACAAGAAAAGAAAGCGCGATTGCCCTGGAAAATAAAGACAAGGAAATTATCGCCGAACTAAAAAACATCGATATTCATTCCATGTCTCCTCTGGAAGCGCTTAACAAATTAAGCGAGTTAAAAAACAGGGCGTCAGATTAGACACTCGTTTGGTGTATTTGTTCCAATAGTGATTTGATTTAATTGATACAATATAAAATTGTCTGGATCATGTGCCGTTTTTCATTTTTGCGGCCAGATAGATGGAAAATGATGTTCCGGAATTTACAACTGATTCGACCGAAATTAATCCATTATGGTATTTGATTATGGAATCGCTAATGGCCAGTCCCAGTCCGATGCCGCCATGGCCCTTAGTCTTCTTTGTTGTAAAATAAGGGTCAAATATCCGGGAAAGATTTTCACGTGAAATTCCCATCCCGCGGTCTTTAATGATAATCCGCACGTAATTGCCTTGCCCCAGAGATCTTATATTTGTTCCGGTTGTCGTATTTTCGGCGATAAGTTCCACAATTCCACCGTTGGGCATTGCTTCTTTGGCATTAATCAAAACATTATCAGCTACCTGCCTTATCTGAGCGGCATCAATTTCGCAGGACCAGAGGTCCGGGGCTATGGAGATATTACAGGTAATGCCGGAATCCTTGAAAACATTTTCGGAGGCCTCCTTTAAAATAGGGCCGACATTTTCCAATTTGCGAACCGGATAGCCGCCCTGAGCAAATGTAATAAGACGATGAGCAAGTTCCTTGGCTTGCAGGCCTGCACGTTCCGCCACTGCCAGACCATCCTCCAGAAATTTATCTTCATCACTGGCGGATATTTTGGCCAGAAAAACATTACGCAGGATCGCGGTGAGCAGGCTGTCAAAGTCTTTGGCTACACCGCCTGCGAATGTTCCAAGTGATTCCAGTTTGGTTCGCTGGAGAAGCTCTTCTTGCGCCGCTTTTTGTTCGGTAATGTCTTCGAGGGTTTCCATCGCTCCGAATAAATTTCCGCCGGAATCTCTAAGACCTGCCGAAGTAATACGAAACCATTTCCCCTTCTCTCCCATATCAGGAAAAAACTGCGTTACTTCATAAGCGTCATCAAGAAGTTGTGATTTCTTCCATTTCTCGGGGTATAATTCAAGTATATCGGCGGTTTTGCCATCCAGAATCATGTCGGCCAGACACAGACGTTCCGTATTGTAAAACGCGCGCCATTGCTGGCTGGTGCCGAGAACTTCGCTGGGTTTGATGTTGCTCAACGCCTGCAGGGCCCTGTTCCAGTAAATTACTTTATGATCTTTGGATATCACGAAAGTGGGAATAGGAGATCCGTGGATGATGCTGATTAGTTTCTGTTCGTCTCTGCCAACGCGCCACATGGTGTAAATAACGCTGAGGATTACCGTGATCGCCAGAACAAAAACAAAAGCAAAAATATAATCGTTCATAATTATTATCGCTTATCTCAAACTTAACCAAATATGTTTTATGCCGGTCTGATTTTTATTGCCGGATTTTGATAGCAAGGTTGGAATAAAAATGCAAGGCCGGAATAAATGATAATTATTTAAATGTTTCATTGCGGGAGGAATAGTTTGCCGTTTTTCATTTTTTGTAAATGAAAAACAGGGGAGTTTAAACTCCCCTGTTTTTAAAAGGAGGTGAAACTTAGGAAGGGGTACTTAGAAATCACCTCCGGGACAAGGAGCTCTCTGACCTCTATTGCCGCCGCGCGGACCAAATCCCGGACCTCTGTCCCAGTGGGAATTAGCCAGCTTTTCGTTTTGTTCCGGCGTGAGAACCTTGCGAATTTCCAGTCTCATCGCCGTTACTTTATCATCCATTAAGTCGCGTAATTTACGCATTTCTTTTTGAGCGGCTGTGATTTTATCCTTATCAGGATTAATCTGCAGCCATAAACGGCGCAGTTCGACTGATTTATCAAACATCTTTTCCCTGATGGGTCTTATTTCTTTTCGTACTGATGTTCGTATGACATCGATTTTGGCCTTTTGTTCATTAGAAAGATTCAATTTTTCCCATATTGCATTATGATGATAACCTGAACCCTTTTCGTCACAAGCGCGACTGCCTTCATCAGGACCGAAAGCAAAGGCCGTTGCCGCCCATAGTATGCTTATAACAACAGCCGCTGTTAATATTGATTTATTCATAATCATTCTCCATTACATAATGTACGTTTTATCGTAATTTTTCTTCCGCGGTTATTATATCCGCTTTGTTGTTTGAAAAATTGCTGAATTTAAAGGATAAATATGCAGTCCGTATATATTCCGGCAGCAACTTTCCCATGAATATGGAATAGTAGCGACCCAATAATAATCCCATTAACATACTCAATAACATCAATTTAAGCTTTTTCATAATCAATTTCCCGGATGAGAGATTATTTAAATCTCTGTTACCGTGTTATTGAGCAATGTTTATGCCAACAAGGTGTAACAGATATAACACATTGTTATTAAATAATAAATTATGAATATGCAAAATATTATTTGTTTTTTGTTAAAATTGAGTGGATAATATATGCCCAATTGATGGTATCTATCCGGGTACAAAGTAGCCATATAACAGTGGAGATGCAAATATAGTGCTAAAAGCTAAAAAAAGAATTTGGTTTAAAATTTCTGTTTGGATAGTAATTGGCGCAATTGCCGTTGTAGCTGTTATTTCAGCGGTGATGACATTCGCGCATTTTCAGCGTCAAAAGGAACAGGCAGTTGAGTTTATGGTGGAGAAAGGCGCTACATTAATCCGGTCATTTGAAGCCGGTTTGCGCAGTCCACTAAGCATGAAAACAGGAAATTTTGGACTGCAAAAACTGTTGATGGAAACAGCACAGCAGCCGGATATAGATTATATCATTATTACTGATGGCAAAGGTATTATCATTGCCGACAGTGATCCGGCGCAAGTCGGTGATAAATACGGCCTGGATTTGGATATAGGTTTACTGGCATCATCCCGCGACATAAGATGGCGGCAGGTTGTTAATACCGGTGGAGCGGGCACTTTTGAAGTTTACAGCGGTTTCTTTCCACAGGAGAGACCGGCCATGGGTCTAAAACCGACAAAAACTGCATTAGGAGATGAGAAAACCGACGGAATGATCATTTACGTTGGCCTGAACATGGCGGCAATTGAAAAGGCCGGTAAGGAAGACACAAGAAATACAATTATCATCGCGTTGATTCTTTTGCTGGTTGGTTCGTCGGTCATAGTTTCTTTGTTCCTGATGCAGGCCTATCGCCTTGCGCACACATCTCTTTCCCGTATGACAGTCTTTTCGGATGCGCTGGTTAAAAATATGCCCATCGGCCTGATTGCACTGGACGATCAAGGGTTGATCATTACCTGCAACCAAAACGCACAAGAGGTTTTGGGTGTTGACTGCAAAGAGGTATCCGGGAAATATGCGGCAGATTTATTGCCCGCGCCTTTGCAGAAAATTCTATCCCGGCTGCCCCGGCGAGGAGGCCTTTTGGAGGAGGATATTGCATTACTGTCTGCCGATGGTAAGGAACAAACCTGGGAAACTCTTTTGGCGGGGCTGACAGATGAAGGGAAGCCTGCGGGAAAAATCCTGTTGATAAGGAATGTAACACAGATTAGACTTCTTGAAAAGGAAGTGGCTAAAAGCCGTTATTTGAATTCGATCGGTTCTCTTGCCGCCGGCGTTGCCCATGAGATCCGCAATCCGCTTAGTTCCATCAAAGGGTTTGCCGTATATTTTAAAGAACGTCTATCCGGGAATAAAGATGATCAGCAGACCGCCGACATTATGATTCAGGAAGTCGAAAGACTTAATCGCGTGGTTAGCCAGCTCATTGAATTTGCCAGACCGCTGCAATTGAAAAGAGAGAACGTTCAAATTGCCGAATTGGTGCAGCATGCGGTGAAATTAATTGCCGCCGACGCGCAGAAAAAACAAATCAGCATTGAGATCGAAGCTGCCGCGGAAATACCTCCGGTGGAAGTCGATTCCGATAAAATCAAGCAGGTGTTTTTGAATATTTTTCTCAATTCTTTGGCTGCTCTTCAGGATGGCGGTAAACTGAAAATCAAGCTTTCGTCCCGAACGAATAATCTGGAAGTAATAATTTTCGATAATGGCGCAGGGATAGAGAAAATGGATTTGCCCCGGATTTACGATCCGTATTTTACATCGAAACCGGCGGGCACAGGTCTGGGGTTGGCGATAGTTCAGAAAATAATGGAGGCGCATGGCGGCAATATTAGTCTGGAAAGCGCGGCAGGAAAAGGGACGGAAGTCTTTTTAAATTTTCCAATTTCCAATACCGAAAGAAAGGAACATGGATGAAAACGAATCAATCAATTTTAATTGTGGATGACGATCCGGCCCATCGTTTGATGCTCAAAAAACTGTTAGGCGGCTGGAGCTTTGATGTCTACGAAGCCGATGATGGCTCTACGGCGATAGAAAAAGTAAGTCAAAGAGCTTTTGATCTGATTTTAATGGATATCCGGATGCTCAAAGTGTCGGGTATTGAAGCTCTGGAACAAATCAAAGTCATCAATCCGGCAATTCCCGTGATTATAATGACTGCTTACGCCTCGGTAGAGACAGCGGTCAATGCCCTGAAAAAAGGCGCTTATGATTATCTTACCAAACCGTTGGATTTTGAGGAACTGAAGATAGCCATCGGTCGCGCCACAGAGCACAGCGGACTTAAAAAAGAAAATCAATATTTAAAGGAAAGACTGGGTGAGAGGTTTGACAGGCAAAGCATTATCAGTCAGAGCGGCGCAATGTTAAAAATGTTGGAAACAGTGGAGCAGGTGGCGGTAACTGAAGCCACAATTTTAATTATCGGCGAATCGGGTACAGGTAAGGAAATGATAGCCAACGCTCTTCATTACAACAGCAATCGAAAAGACGCGCCATTTATTAAAATCAACTGCGCGGCGCTGACAGAAACACTTCTGGAGTCGGAGTTGTTCGGGCATGAAAAAGGCGCCTTTACCGGTGCCGATCGCCGGAAGGAAGGGAAGTTTATTCAGGCAAACGGCGGCAGTTTGTTTTTAGATGAAGTCAGCGAAATGTCAGCCGCGATGCAGGTGAAGCTTTTAAGAGTTTTACAGGAAAGAGAACTGACCCGCGTCGGCGGCGCGGAAGTTATCAAAATCGACGTGCGGGTGATTGCTGCCTCCAATAAAGATTTAAAAAAAGAAATGGAGCAGAAACGCTTCAGGGAAGATTTGTTTTACCGGCTCAATGTTGTAACTTTGAACGTGCCGCCGCTGAGAGAAAGAAGAGAAGATGTCCCGCTTTTGGCACAGTATTTTTTGCAATTATTTGCTGCGAAGAATTCCAAAAGCATCAAAGGTTTCTCACCGCAGGCGATGGAGAAGCTCATTAAATATAACTGGCCGGGGAATGTCCGCGAGCTGATGAATGCTGTTGAACGGGCGGTTGTGTTGTCACGCGCAAAATTCCTTGATGCCGACGAACTGTCGCTCATGATGGCAGATAGTCCGTCAGCGGCCCAGAGCGATAAACCTTGCATGACGGGAAATCTTCCATTGGATGAAGTGGAAAAGAGAAGTATTTTGGAAGCACTCGATACATGTGGCGGAAACAAGAGCGAGGCCGCCCGCCGTCTCGGCATCACCCGCAAAACTCTTCGAAAGAAACTGGAGAGGTATGAACAGGAGGCTGTTGACCGGGCGCACTTTTCCGCAAGGGAGAAGCAATCATAAACGGGAAAAAAACCGAAGGGCGTTGTAAAACGCTCATCAAGAACCGAAGTTTTCAATAGCCCGTTTGGAACTTCAATAAAAAGCAAAAAAATGATATAAGTAAAACGATAGCACCGGGTATTTATTATGCAGTTACACGCTTCAAGATGGATACATTCTATCCATTATTAATTGAGACAATGTAATAATAATTAAATAATATTTATAAATATGGTATACTTAATGTATGTTACTATGGCCGGTATGTTTCTTGCTAATTACTTATACAGTCAAAATATTTTTTATAAGGAGAACGTAAATGGTAATATCACGTTTAAAGAAGAAAACAATCAAATCAGGTATGCAGCTTCTGATTTTTATCACAATCGTTTCATTGGTTACATCGTGCTATCCGCCGACTTATCGCGAGGTTCCCGGCACAAATCCGAACCAGAGCTCAAGTGCTCCTGTTACCCAGGTTTACTTTTATCCGCAAAATGGTCAAACGACCGAGCAGCAATCTCGCGACCATTATGAATGTTACAATTGGGCAGTAAACCAGACCGGCTTCGATCCTAGTCAGTCATCTATTCCGCCTAAAGAACGTGTGAAGATCGTGCCAATGCCTCCACCGGGGCATGATACTGTCGTTATGGCTGTGGCCGGCGCGGTGCTCGGCGCTTTAATTGCCGGACCCAGGCATGCTGGCGCAGGAGCACTGATCGGTGCGGGAAGCGGAGCTATTGTCGGCGCGGCATCGGATGCTTCCAGAGAGCAGTATTCCCAGCAGATGGAGGAAGCCTATGCCAATGGCGATAAGGCGCTCGATGCTCAATATGAAGCAAAGGCTCGTGATTTCCGCCGCGCCATGTCCGCCTGCCTCGAAGGCCGCGGCTACAAAGTGCAATAAAAATCAGTGAATTTAACACCTATTTTATGGAGGAAATAAAAATGAAAAATATTCGGAGTACAATAGAGTATATGACGCTCGTGATTGCGTTAATCGCCATCATGTCGATGTTATTTGGTTTTTCACAGGCTGCTTATGCAGAAGAGCACGGCGGTCATCAAGGCAAGCTTGATAGCCGTTACGGTCATAATCATTATTATCCGGCTCGCGGTGGTTATGTTCATGCTTTGCCCGGTGGCGCCAGGTCGTTCGTTCATGGCGGTGTGCCATACTATTTTCACGAAGGGGTATGGTACCGGGCATACGGACCACGTTTTATGATTGTTGCGCCGCCGTTCGGCCTTATCCTTCCCATACTGCCGCCATACTATGCGACTATCTGGGTTGGGGGCATGCCTTACTATTACGCCAATGAGGTCTATTATACTCAAGCTGCCGGTGGTTACATGGTCGTTAATCCGCCGGAGGGCCAGGTGAGTCAGACGCCACCGCCATCAGCAGCAACGCCTTTACCGCAGGGAGAACAGATGTTCATGTATCCCCGTAATGGACAGAATGAGAAGCAACAGGCGGCTGATCGTTATCAGTGTCACAGTTGGGCTGTTAGTCAGACAAATTACGACCCAACCCAGCCGCCGGGAGGCATGCCGTCCGTCCAGAAAAATGCGGACTATAGACGCGCCATGGCCGCTTGTCTTGACGCTCACGGATACACTGTTAAATAACTTCAAGCCAGGGCGGGGCCTACTCCCCGCCCTCTCCTCTATGTAAAATTAATTTTTCTAATAGTCATATCTGCGGTTTTCTTGTATAGGTGACCAGCGAAGTTTCTTCCGTTTGGGAGAATGACATGGGCAATGGTGGTTTAGATAGTCAAAACAGAAAATGGAAAGCCGCAAATAAGCAAGATATTCTTACTATCTTCGGTATCATGACACTACTTGTCGGTTTCGGAATTTCCGTATTTATTTATCTGACGGCTGACAATTACGAAAATAACTTTTTGGGTTACGAAGTGATTGACGGTTCTGCTTATCCGATCAAGCCTGAAGATTCCAAGGTATATCAGCGTGATTTACAAATGGTCGGCGGAAAAGCGTTTGTGCTTGTCGATCAGTTCCAGAGTTGGTTCACAGGACTTTGGCATGGGAAATCTCTGGCATTTGTGGTAGCCGGCATTACACTTTTGATATCCGCCGGATGTTTCTATGCAGCCAACAATCTTCCGTCCCTGTCGAGGGATTATGCCCGTAATGAAAAAAATCGGGGCACTCCTTTGTGAGATGTACAGATCAGCTTTTACTCGCAATATAGTTTTTTAGTCATCGCTTCAATACAACACTTAAAAAGGATATCCTTGGTAAATCATTTGATTAATCTCTTGAAACCCTCAGAGTAAAAATATTAGTCAAGCAATTGCACTGGATATTTATTATTCGGTTTTTTCTTTAAAGCGGATACATTCTACCCACTACTAATTAACACAATCTAAAGGTTATTAAATAATATTTATTAATATTGTATACTTATCATTAATAGTTGCCTCAGGCATAGTTGTTGCTCTTATTAATATTAAAATCTTTTTAAAGGAGTTATATCAAAATGAAAAAAGTATTTATCGTTATGGCCGTTATTATCGCATCCGTAGCGGTTATCTCTTCGGCGTATGCAATGCAGCCCGCAGGGAAACCCTGTTTCCACAAGGAATTTAATTTTAAAAAACATCTCAACCTATCCGACAAACAATTAGTCAGTATGAAAGAATTGAGAAACAACTTTCAAAATGATACAAGAGATTTGAGATACAATCTCGAGATCAAGCGGATAGAAATGCGCAAGCTTTTTACAGATCCCAAGACAGATGATGCAACACTTCTAGCCAAGCAGAAGGAGATAAGCGAACTTCGTCAGCAATTATCGGAGAAGAAAGCGCAGATGAAGATCGAGTGGCGCAAGATTCTTACGCCGGAGCAAATTATGAAACTGGATAAAATGCCTCATAAAGGACATGCGGGAAAATGGGCATGTCATCATCAGGATAAGTCAATGCCCGGCAAAATGTCTCCTAAAGCTAAAGGGGAAAAGAATAAAAGCTGATAAAAAATCTTATATAGTGCCTGTAAACTAAAAGGTGGCAACAATATAAAGGAACCCCTTCATGCAAAAGAGAATTCTTCTTCTTTGCACCTTAATTGTTGCCGCCTTAACAAGTGGAAGGGGAAGCAGGAGATGGCCATTTTGATCATGTTATTGAGGATCTCATAATTTGTCCTGAACTAACTTGAGTTGATAGTGAATGCTCCGTAACTTCCAGTATTATTTATTCTCCAAAATTTAACATCACAACCGGTTTAAACGGTTGGGCAGGATTGGGAAATCATATTCATAATTCAATGCCAGTAGATATCATTGTAACAACCTATAAACGATACGACCTTTTGCAAGAGGCTTTGAAGAGTGTTGCAAGCCAGAGTTATCCGCATTGGAAATGCTGGATTGCCGAAGACGGTGAATCGAAAGAAACTCATGAAGCTGTAAAACCTTTTCTGCAGGATAATCGTTTTGTCTATCTGCCTGGAATCCATGCGGGCTTTCCCGCTGTTTCCCGAAATCATGCCATTCGACAGGGGACGGCTCCATATATTGCTTTGCTTGATGATGATGATCTCTGGCTGCCCCGAAAACTTGAATATCAGATTGCTTTTCTAAAAAGCAATCCAAATTGTGTGCTCCTGGGATGCAACGGCTTTTGGTGGAAAGGAATACGGGAATTTAATAATGTATCGCTATATTTTAAAAGAAAAATGTTAGGTAAGATACACTATACTAAACTTGTTAACCAAAATCATCTCATCAATTCCTCCGTAGTATTTCGAAGAAGTGCCATTGAGAAGTCAGGACTGTTCAATGAAGATCCTTTTCTGCAACCAGGCCAGGACTATGAATTGTGGTTGCGTATGGGCGTCCTTGGTGAAATTTGGAATTTAGCCGAACCGCTTGTTATATATCGGGAAACGCCTTCTTCTCATTATAATAAAAAACCTGACCGCTACAGTAAATATAAATCATTTGCCAAAATCTATGCGTCTGCGTTGAAGGGTATTGAAGACTTACCAGTCCCTCTTTTTAATGCTGAAAATGTTTGTCCTGCTGAAGTATGCCGCCGGGAAAGAGACTTCTACCTTGCAGGACCCCGATTTCTGGGACGATTTAGACACGAAATGCCGTCAAAAATAAAACATTTTTTTCAACTCGGCAGCAAGCGAAAACACATTCGCTTGCTGCGGTTAAGCAAGCGTTTACAGAATTATAGTTTACTTTAAGAACCGAAGATTCTCCGTGGTAAACCTTGGGAGAGTTTCAATTTAACAAGAGATAGAATAACATTTAAAAATTTAATGTTCACCCTCTATGCAGTCAGCAATTTTACCGGTTCGTGAATCTTAAGAGTTGATAATCCAATATTTTTAGTCCTTCTGCTGGTTATTTAGTATCCTGTTGATTTCCTATTCCGGATATTAATTACCCGTTTGAGTTGATATTGAAAAATAAAAATGAAGTCATATTTAAATAACTTTAGTTATTACGATGGTTTATAGCTTTGGCTGTTTTTGGCATAATGCTTGCTTTTAAAACTGTTGTTTCAAATATTAGTTTAAGTAGATATTATGGAAGCGGACAACATCTCTAAAAAGATGGCTATCATTGAAGCTGCCGGTGAAATCTTCGTGGAGAAAGGTTTTCACGCAACAACGGTGCGCCAAATCTGCGCGCGGGCCGGTGTAAATATTGCCGCCATCAATTATTATTTTGGCGATAAAAAAAAGTTATATATGGAAGTGCTTCGCCATTATCAGAATATAGCTTTTAAAAAGTATCCGGCTGATATGGGAATCAAAGAAACGGACTCACCCAGGCAAAAGATAAATTCTTTCATTCATTTGATGATTATGCGCATGTTTGAAAAGGGCAAGCCGACCTGGTTCGGCAAACTTTTGGCAAGAGAATTTATCGAGCCGACGGGGGCGCTGGATATTTTGATTGAAGAAGTCATCAGGCCGTCTTTTATAATGCTTGCGGCAATAGTTAAAGAGATATTGGGAGAAGAGTCGACAGACAAAACGGCCTGTCTTTGCGCGATGAGTATTGTGGGGCAGTGCTTATATTTTCGTAATTCGCCGCAAATTGTCAGCCGTATACTAAATAAGGATAATTTCAGCCGGCAGGAAATAATTGAACTTGCGGAACATATTTCTCATTTCTCGCTTTCCGCTTTAGAATATTATATAATTAATAAACTGCCGTAAATAGAATCACGAATATAAAACCCGGGGCAGCAATGCATTTCGTTTCTGAAATTTGAGGTTCATGGATAAATGTTCATCCATGCTGCGTACAATGCGGCTGCGATGATTATCAAAAAAGAATAGGTGAAATAAATATGAAACAAACATCAGAGCTTGAATCCAATGGAGAATCAGTACAAACCAAAATGCAAAAGTTTTTTCATTTTGTCAGACAACATTGGGTGATATTTCTTGTTGCGATAATTTTAATTATCATTGTGTTCATGATTTTCATTGCACCAATTATAGCCAAACATAAAGCTGACAAACAGGCTCAGGAAATGAGCCAGCGTCCCCAGCCGGTAACCGCCGTAATCACAAAAAAAGCAGATTTTGATGTATATTTGAAAGCTTTGGGCACAGTAATTCCCATTAATACTGTTGCCGTTAAATCTCAGGTCGGCGGGCAGTTGATGAGTTTGAACTTCAAAGAAGGACAAATAGTGAAAAAAGGCGACCTGCTGGCCGAGATTGATCCCCGTCCATATCAGGTTCAACTCATGCAGGCCGAGGGACAACTTGCAAAGGACGAGGAATTCCTGAGGAATGCCGAGTCCGATCTCGCACTTTACAAGCTTTTGCAGAAACAGGATTCGATTGCCGTGCAGCAGGTAACAACACAGGAATCACTGGTTAAACAATACAAAGGTGTCATTCAAACGGATAAAGGAATAATTGCTAATGACAAGCTTCAGCTTATTTATGCCCGTATTCTCGCCCCGCTCTCGGGGCGCGTTGGTTTGCGCCAGGTTGATCCCGGCAATATGGTCCAGGTTAATGATTCCAATTATCCTAACGGAATCGTAGTGATAACACAGCTCCAGCCGATTACTGTTGTATTTTCAGTGCCGCAGGATAATTTGCCGGTTGTTTTGAAACGCATCAGTCACGGTGAGATTCTGCCTGTTTACGCTTACGATCAGGAGGGCAAAGTTATATTGGCCAGTGGCAACCTGCTGGCGGTGGATAATCAAATCGATACCACGACGGGAACAGTCAAGTTAAAAGCAGTATTTGACAATAAAGACAATAAACTATTCCCCAACCAGTTTGTTAATATTAAGCTGAAAGTGGATACGCTGCGCGACGCAACGGTGATGTCGACCGCTGCCGTGCAGAGAGGCAGTATGGGTACTTTTGCCTACGTGGTCAAGGAGGACAAAAGTGTAACCGTACGCACCTTAAAGCTTGGCCCCACTGAAGGGGATAACGTGGCCGTCACCGAAGGTTTGGCGCCGGGAGATCTGGTCGTTACAGTAGGGGGCGACAAGCTTCGTGAAGGCAGCAAAGTTGAGATGATCACGCCCGGAAGTAAGAATGCGTCAGGGCAACCCAGAAAAAACATGGGTGGTCAAACGCAAAAAAAATGAATTTTAGCAATATCCTGATAAAAAAATTGTATTTAGACATTGCTCCATTTTGGACGGCCATATACAAAAAGGCCGCAGGCAAGGAGCATCAATCCGAAGGAGTGAGTCGTACTTAGCATACGTCGCAATAAGCCTGCCCCGGCGAAGGCCGGGGAGAGATGCAGCACAAAGCAGATTCCGGACTTTTTTTACATGGTCGTAAATATTACAACAGGCAATTATATATGAATCCATCCCGTCCTTTTATTTTACGCCCCGTGGCAACATCATTATTCATGGCCGCGATACTTTTGGCAGGCATCATTGCTTATAAAGTACTGCCGATTTCGGCGCTGCCACAGGTTGATTACCCTACTATCGAGGTGGTTACGCTTTATCCGGGCGCTTCTCCTGAAGTCATTACTTCTTCCATTACTGCGCCGCTGGAACGCCAATTCGGCCAGATGCCTGGGCTTAACCAGATGTCCTCAACAAGTTCGGGCGGTGCATCAGTAATCACTTTGCAGTTCAGTCTCAGCCTGAATCTCGATATAGCAGAGCAGGAAGTACAGGCCGCGATCAATGCTGCCGGCAACTTTCTCCCCACCGACTTGCCGATGCCGCCCATTTACAGCAAAGTCAATCCGGCGGATGCGCCCATATTAACGCTGGCGGTAACTTCGAAAACGTTGCCACTGCCCAAAGTACAGGATCTTATTGACACGCGCGTGGCTCAAAAAATATCTCAATTGCCCGGAGTCGGACTTGTAAGCATCAGCGGCGGACAGCGTCCGGCGGTGCGCATTCAGGCTAATCCCAAGGCATTGGCAGCCCACAATCTTACGATGGAAGATTTGCGTACCGCGATGGGCAATGTCAATGTCAATCAGGCCAAAGGCAGTTTTGACGGAGCAGAACGCGCCTCGACAATTGACGCCAATGACCAGCTCAAAACGGCGGCGGAATATGAAAAGGTTATCATTGCCTATCGCAATGGCGCGCCCGTCCGGCTCACCGATGTCGCCGACGTCCGTGATGATGCCGAAAACGTAAGGCTGGCCGCCTGGCAAAATCAAGTACCGGCTATCATTGTGAATGTTCAGCGTCAGCCCACGGCTAACGTCATCGAGGTTGTCAACCGAATTAAGAATATCATTCCGCAGTTACGGTCATCTCTGCCGGGTTCCGTGGATATAGTAGTCCTCACCGATCGCACAACGACTATTCGCTCATCTGTAAAGGATGTAGAATTCGAATTGATACTTGCCATCGCTCTGGTTATCATGGTTATTTTTCTTTTTCTGCGTAATCTTTCGGCGACGGTCATTCCCAGCATTGCCGTGCCGCTATCGCTGGTTGGTACATTCGGCGTCATGTATCTTTTTGGATTCAGCATTAATAATCTGACGCTCATGGCGCTGACTATCTCCACAGGATTCGTAGTTGATGACGCTATCGTTGTCATCGAAAACATTGCCCGTTATATCGAACAGGGATTATCGCCGCTGGAGGCGGCGCTCAAGGGCTCAGCCCAGATTGGATTTACAATCATTTCCTTGACCTTTTCCCTTGTTGCGGTTTTGATTCCGCTGCTTTTTATGGGCGATGTTGTGGGAAGGCTGTTTCGGGAATTTGCCGTAACCCTCGCCGTCTCCATTTTGATCTCGGCAATCATCTCTCTGACGCTCACGCCCATGATGTGTTCCAAGCTGCTGAAACACGTTCCCGTGGAAAAACAGGGCCGTTTTTATCACCAAAGCGGCATCTTTTTTGAGCGTGTTATTGCCCGCTATGGCGAGATGCTCACATGGGTTCTTAATCACCAGAGAGCCACACTGCTGGTTGCCGTGGCGACTCTGGCTTTAACCGTGTTATTGTATGTTTTTATTCCCAAGGGTTTCTTTCCGGTTCAGGATACAGGCATGATCCTCGGCATTTCCGAGGCGCCCCAGTCGATTTCCTTCCCGGCAATGGCCCAACGCCAGCAGGCTCTGGTCAAAGTGATTCTGCAGGATAAGGCGGTGGAAAGTCTCTCGTCCTTTATAGGCGTGGATGGCACGAACGTGACATTAAACAGCGGACGCATAATGATTAATCTGGTTCCAAAGAATAAACGCGATCTGGATGCTTCAGGCGTTATCCGCCGTTTGCAATCCCGCCTGGCTCACGTGGAGGGAATTTCCCTTTACATGCAGCCCGTGCAGGATATGACTATTGAAGACAAGGTCAGCCGCACGCAGTTCCAATTTACACTGGAGTGCGCAGATCCGGATGAGCTGGGCATTTGGACGCGCCGTCTTGTCGAACGCATCAGCCATTCTCCTTATCTTGCCGATGTGGCAAGCGATTTGCAGGATCAGGGATTGCAGGCCTATGTGGATATTGACCGGGATGCCGCAGGACGCCTGGGTATCACCACCGCCGCTATAGATAACATCATTTATGATGCATATGGTCAGAGGCTTGTATCCACGATATACACGCAATCGAATCAATACCGTGTCGTTCTGGAAGTGAAGCCCGATTTTAAAAATGGTCTGGCGTCGCTAAATGATTTATATATAACATCACAGTCCGGTACTCAGGTGCAGCTTGGCGCAATTGCCAGAGTGTCGGAAAAAGCAACACCGCTTGTTATCAATCATCAGGGGCAGTTTCCCTGCGCCACAATTTCCTTCAACCTTGCCCCCGGTTCATCTCTTGGCAACGCTGTTGACGCTATCGAAAAATCCGAGCGCGAAATTGGCATGCCGCTCAGCGTCAAAACAGGTTTTCAGGGGACGGCCCTTGCTTTCCGTGCATCGCTTACCGGTACACTATTACTGATTCTTGCCGCCATTATAACAGTATATATAGTTTTAGGCGTTTTATATGAAAGCTACATCCATCCTGTAACTATCCTTTCGACCCTGCCGTCTGCCGGTGTGGGAGCACTCCTGGCGTTGATGATTTCGGGAAATGATCTGGGAATTATCGGTATTATCGGCATCATCCTGCTCATCGGTATTGTAAAGAAAAATGCTATTATGATGATAGACTTTGCCCTTGATGCCGAACGCAAGGAGGGCAAATCGCCCAGAGACGCAATTTATCAGGCGTCGCTTTTGCGCTTCCGGCCGATCATGATGACCACCATGGCAGCTCTGCTGGGCGCCCTGCCGTTGATGATCGGCACCGGAGTCGGATCGGAATTGCGCCATCCTTTAGGCATTACGATGGTTGGCGGACTGATTCTAAGCCAGATTCTGACACTTTTTACAACACCGGTAATTTATCTGGCTTTTGACGGTTTAAGCCGTCGGATCAAGTCTCATTTCAAGCATCACGTATCGGAAACGGATATAGGGAACGGAACCGTATCATGAATATTTCCTCTCTTTTCATCCACAGACCGGTGGCCACAACGCTCATTACGCTGGGCATTGCGCTCGCGGGTCTTATTGCCTTTAACCTGCTGCCGGTGTCGGCGCTGCCGCAGGTGGACTTTCCCACCATTTCAGTGCAGGCATCCCTGCCGGGCGCCTCTCCGGAGACGATGGCCTCCACGGTGGCCACGCCGCTGGAGCGATCGCTGGGGCGCATCGCAGGCATCTCCGAGATGACATCGGCCAGTTCGCTGGGCTCGACACGCATCACCTTGCAGTTCGATCTGGACCGCGATATTGACGGAGCGGCGCGGGATGTTCAGGCCGCGATCAATGCCGCGCGCAGCCTTCTGCCTTCGGAATTGCCCAGCAACCCGACTTATCGCAAAGTAAATCCGGCGGACGCGCCGATCCTGATTTTAGCGATGACGTCGGACACCATGACACGCGGCCAGCTTTATGACGCGGCGTCAACCATTCTTGCACAGAAACTTTCCCAGGTGAAAGGTGTCGGCCAGGTGAATGTCGGAGGCAGCTCCCTGCCTGCCGTACGTGTGGAACTCAATCCGGCCCAGCTCAACCACTACGGCATCAGTCCGGAAACTGTGCGCGGTATGATTGCCGCATCCAATGCCAACCGTCCCAAAGGCGATGTGGAAGCGGGAGATAAACACTGGCAGATTTACGCCAATGACCAGGCTAAAAAAGCCGTTGATTATATACCGCTCATTGTTTCTTATCATAATGGCGCCGCCGTGCGCCTGGCTGATTTAGGTCAGGTTGTTGATTCGGTGCAGGATGTGCGCAATGCCGGTTATTTTAACGGCAAACCATGCGTTATGGTCATTATCTCTAAACAGCCCGGCGCCAATGTCATCGAAACGGTTAACCGTATCAAAGATATTTTGCCGCAATTGCGGGCTTCTATGCCGGCAGCAATCGATTTACGGGTTGCCTCCGACCGCACCCCGTCTATTCGTACCTCATTGTTCGAGGTGGAAAGAACATTGATCATTTCCGTTATACTGGTTGTTCTGGTTGTCTTTTTATTTTTGCGCAATATTTATTCCACGATGATCCCCAGCGTTGCCGTGCCGGTTTCGCTCATAGGCACATTCGGCGTCATGTATCTGGCCGGTTACACGCTGGACAATCTGTCGCTCATGGCTCTGACGGTAGCTACCGGGTTTGTTGTCGATGACGCCATCGTTGTTCTGGAAAATATCTCCCGCCATATCGAGGAGGGGCTTAAGCCTTTTCAGGCGGCGCTCATCGGAGCAAAAGAAGTTGGTTTCACGGTTCTGTCCATGAGCTTGTCGCTGATTGCCGTGTTCATTCCCATTCTTCTCATGGGTGGGATTGTAGGCAGGCTTTTTCGCGAATTTGCGGTGACGCTGTCTGCGGCGATAGTCGTATCCCTTTTTGTTTCACTCACCATGACGCCTATGATGTGCGCGCGCCATTTACGTTCGAAAGAAGAGTTGAAAACCGGCTGGTTTTACCAAAAAAGTGAACAAGTGTTTGAGACTGTTTTGAATTTTTACAGGCGGTCGCTTGGTTGGGCGCTGCGGCATGGACTACTGATGATGTTGATCCTGCTCGTTGTCATTATTCTCAATATTTGGCTTTATTATATAATACCCAAGGGATTCTTTCCGCAGCAGGATACGGGAGCAATGATCGGCACAATTCAGGCTGACCAGAATATTTCATTCCAAGCCATGGACAACAAGCTGATTAATATTATGAATATTATCAGAAATGAACCGGCGGTGCAGGATGTGACCGGTTTTACCGGAGGCGGTCAGCGCAATTCCGGTTTTATGTATATCATGCTGAAACCTGTTTCCCAGCGCAAAGTTTCGGCAGATCAGGTGATGGCAAGGCTGCGTCCCAAACTGGCGCGCGAGCCGGGCGCCAGAATGTTTCTGCAATCCGTGCAGGATATTCGCGTGGGCGGCCGTGCGGGCGGCGCCATGTATCAATACACTTTGCAGGCTGATGATCTGGGCGAATTGCGCTTATGGGAAAAGCGCGTGAAGGACGCCCTAAACGAGCTTCCTGAATTGACAGATGTGAATACGGATGAGCAGGACAGAGGATTGCAGACGTCAGTCAATTTTAACCGCGACACGGTCTCGCGTCTGGGAATAACTCCCGCGTTAATCGACACGACTCTCAACGATTACTTTGGACAGCGCGAAGTTTCAATTATTTACAATCCTCTTAATCAATACTACGTCGTCATGGAAGCATCGCCTCCCAACTGGCAGAGTCCGGAATCACTAAAAGATATATACGTGACGATGCCGGTCAGTTCTCAGTATCCCAATGGAGTCCAGGCGCCTCTGCTTTCTTTTGCTGACTATGAATTGACTAATACGCCATTGGTTGTGAACCATCAGGGCCAGTCTGCCGCATCCACGATCTCTTTCAATCTGCCTTTGGGGGTGTCGCTTTCACAGGCCACCACAGCTATCCAAAAAACGATGGATCGTCTGGGGGTTCCCGGCTCCATCCGGGGAAGTTTTCAGGGAACGGCGCGCACCTTTCAGCAATCGTCTCAAAGTATGCCATGGCTTATTTTCGCGGCCCTGATCGCCATATATATCGTGTTGGGCATTTTGTATGAAAGTTATGTGCATCCAGTCACGATTCTTTCCACGCTGCCTTCCGCCGGAGTAGGGGCGCTTCTGGCGCTTATACTTTTCCATGTTGAGTTCACCATAATGGCTCTAATCGGTGTTATTCTGCTCATAGGCATTGTAAAGAAAAACGCTATCATGATGATCGACTTCGCACTGGATCGCGAACGAAAAGAAGGGAAAAGTCCCAATGAAGCGATATTCGAAGCCTGCATGATGCGCTTCCGGCCGATCATGATGACCACGATGGCGGCTATATTCGGCGCAATGCCGCTGATAATACTTACCGGAGACGGTTCGGAACTGCGCCGACCGCTGGGAATTTCCATTGTGGGCGGATTGATTCTCAGCCAGATTCTGACTTTGTATACTACGCCCGTGGTTTATTTGTATCTGGATAGATTCAGACTGTATAGTTTAAGCATCGCGCACCGCAAAAAGCAGATGCCTGAGGTAATACTGGATAAAATTTAAAGAGGGAGATTATGAAAAAATATGTTTTAATCAACATTGTCTTTATGGTCTTGATAGGCTGCTCTGTTGGTCCGGATTATACAAGGCCCACCGTTACTGTTCCTTCGGATTTCAAGGAACTCAAGGGCTGGCGCGAAGCGCAGCCCCGCGATCAGGAAATCAGGACAAAGTGGTGGGAAGTATTCGATGATCCCATACTCAATACGCTGATCCAACAAGTTAATGTTTCCAATCAGTCTATCGCTCTTTCGGAATCTCAGTATCGTCAGGCGCTGGCGCAGGTGCAGCTGCTAAGGGCTAATTATTTCCCCACTCTCGGCGCAGGGGCCTCCTTTACCCGTGCTAGCAACTCAACAAGTAACAACATTACGGAAAATCAGCATCAGGTTTCACTGAGCGCCTCCTGGGAACTCGATGTTTGGGGAAAGGTGCGACGCCAGGTAGAAGCAGGAACAGCCACAGCAGAGGCTTCTTTTGCCGATCTGCAGGCCATGCGTCTGTCCATGCAGGCAGAACTGGCGTCGGATTATTTCCAATTGCGCACCCTTGATGCGCAAAAGAAGACTCTGGACGATTCTGTTGCCGCTTACCGTAAAGCCCTTGAGCTTACACAAAACCGTTATAACGCAACAGTTGCCGCCAAGGCCGATGTCGTTGCAGCGCAGACCCAACTTGAAACCACTCAGGCGCAGGCTATCGATGTCGGTGTACAGCGTGCGCAGTACGAACATGCGATTGCCGTGTTGATGGGCAAACCTCCCGCTGATTTTTCCCTGGCTCCCGCGGAATTCAAGTTGCCGCCAATCAAAATCCCTGTTGCCATTCCATCTGACCTGCTGGAACGCCGGCCGGATATTGCCTCCGCAGAGCGGCAAATGGCAGCAGCGAACGCCCAGATAGGTGTGGCCAAGGCCGCTTATTATCCAACATTCACTCTTGCCGGATCATTGGGCTATCTAAGCACCGAACTGGCGAATCTGTTCACAGCGCCGAATTATTTCTGGGCATTAGGGCCTATGACCGCGTCCGCCACATTATTTGACGCTGGGGCGCGTCAGGCGCAAACAAAACAGGCAATGGCGGCATATGATGGAACAGTGGCCTCTTACCGCCAAACTGTACTGACCGGCTTTCAGGAAGTGGAAGATTACATTGCCGCGTTGCGTATTCTTGATGATGAAGCGCGGATACAGGACCAGGCGGTAAAGGATGCCCGCGAATCGGTGATATTGACAACAAACCAATATAAAGCAGGCCTTGTCAGCTATCTCAATGTTGTCACCGTGCAAACGACCGCCCTCACCAACGAAAAGACGGCAATAGGTATCAGTGGCCAGCGCCTGAACGCAGCCGTCCTCCTGGTTAAAGCCCTTGGCGGGGGATGGATTTCGGCGGATAATCAAAAGATCATACGTGATAAATCCGGTAGAATAATCTGGGAAGAAAACAGCGGCGATTAAAATCATGTAAGGTTGTGATTATTTAAATGTTTAATTGCCAAAGGAATATTTTGCTGATTTACAGAACATTAATAATAGTTGTTCGATTTTAATAGAACATAATTGTACAAAGCAAAAAATTGTTATTCGGTATTCGTTGCTTACGTAAGCAAGCGACTATAGAATTATAATTCACTTTAAGAATCGAAGATTCTTTGTGGCTTGCCACGGAGAGCTTAAATTTTACTTTAGCTGTTTTGGATATCTGAAATGAAAAAAAAGCGAATTTGTTGCTCCGGTCCGCTGTTTTGCGCGGAAGAAGTTGGCGGCATGAGCGCGATTGCCAAAGTTTTGGAAGACGCAGGTTTTCAAACATTCCTGCCGCATCGGAAGTGTGCAGAAAGCAATTTCATATGGGAAGAGTATTTCATCGGCTATGGGGAGCTTGCCGGGAAACATAGGGAAGATGCGGTGGTCGGAAGAAGTGCTCAATCAGGTAATTGTTGAGGCGTTAAAAGAGGAATAAACATTACTAAACAATAATGAAAATATGTGGGAGATATTCAACATTGTAAAGCGCGTATCCTTACAAATTTTGTGTAATTTAACCGGGCGTCTTCAAAGAAACTCCATGGAATCGTAACGCGGATAGAAATATCGGGTAGAAATATAGAGAAAATCAGTTCATTTGATGCCGGAAGTGACATAGTTCTACTGTTTTTGCGATTACACTCCGGCACAACATATTATAGATAAAAATAATTGACATACAAACGGAACTTTCCTATATTCCCTTTTTATAAAGAAGCAGGGGTTTTGTCAAAAAAACAAGTCAGGCAAAGCAGGGGTCCGGCATGATGAAATCAGTGACGGTTGCCAATGATTTCACTGCTTTGGATGAAAATGTTTCTTGCGTGAAAAAGAAAGACGAGTTTGTTTTACAATTGCATAGTAAAACACTCACAGGAACAGATGTCTTTTTGCTTTGATGAAACTCTTTATCTTGCGGCAAAGACATTATAAAATACTATGATTTAAGAAAGGAATTCTATGCGTAAACTTATGATTGCTTTTGTTGTTCTTTTAATGGCTGTTCTGATGGCTGTTTCGGCATGGGCCGCCCAGCCTCAGACGGAAGACCAGAAAACCCTCTACGCGCTGGGTGCTCTCCTGACAAAGCAGCTGTCCGTTTTTAATTTGTCCATCGATGAGTATGAATATGTCCAGCAGGGAATAACCGATGCCGCCGCCGGTAAAACATTGGCTGCAGATCCGGAAGCCTATAAGCAGAACATCACTGCGCTGGCTCAAACACGGATGCAGGCTACGGCGCAAAAACAAAAAGAATTGGCCAAACCCTTTTTAGAGAATGCCGCCAAGGAAAACGGCGCCCAGAAGTTGCCATCCGGTCTTATTTACCAGCAAATCAAAGCTGGTACCGGTGCTAAACCCAAAGCAAAGGACATCGTCAAAGTTCACTACACAGGCTCATTCATTGATGGTAAGGTCTTCGACAGTTCCGTGGAGCGCGGCCAGCCCGTGGAATTTCCATTGGATAAGGTAATTCCCTGCTGGACGGAAGGTCTTACCATGATGAAGATAGGCGGCAAAGCCAAACTGATTTGTCCTTCGGATATCGCTTACGGGGATCGTGGTAATCCTGTTATTCCCGGCGGCGCGACACTGGTCTTTGAAGTAGAATTACTAGATGCAAAAGCTGCTCCTGCGACTCCAGCGCCGAAGAAGTCCAAAACAAGTTCAAAACAATAGTTTCGAGTAATGATTGCGGCCAACGCTTTTATTGTTCTGGATGAAAATGTTTATTTCAATTTGATTAAACTCTTTGTTCTGGAGCAAAGATAAATTAAAAATTTAATAAGAAAAGAAAGGATTATTATGCGTAAATTAACGTTTATTGTTTTTGCTGCTTTTCTGTTTATTCCCGCCTGTTCGCCGGAACCTAAAACAGAGGACCAGAAGGCCTTCTATGCTCTGGGCGTGCAAATTAACAAGCAACTGTCCGTTTTTGACCTGTCCGCAGAAGAGTTGAAATATGTTCAGCAGGGCATGTCCGATGCGGCCGCCGGTAAAAAGTTGGCAGTGGATCCTGATGCCAGCATACCGAAACTGGGCGAACTGGCTCAGGCCCGCATGGCTAAAGCCACCGAAAAGCAAAAAGCGCTGGCTAAACCTTTTTTAGAAAAAGCCGCTGCTGAAAAGGGCGCACAAAAAACCGCTTCCGGCCTTATTTATAAGGAAATTAAGCCCGGTACAGGCATACAGCCTAAAGCTGCGGATGTCGTTAAGGTTCACTACACCGGCACTTTTGCTGACGGCAAGGAGTTTGATAGCTCTCTCAAGCACGGCCAGCCCGCAGAATTTCCATTGGGTCAAGTCCTTCCCTGCTGGGCGGAAGGCATCGGCATGATGAAGGTGGGCGGCAAGGCCAAATTAGTGTGTCCGTCGGAGTTAGCCTACGGCGACAGGGGACGTCCGCCCATTATTCCCGGTGGCGCGACTCTGATCTTTGAAGTGGAACTGTTGGATGTGAAAGTAGGTGCGGCATCCATGTTCATGGCTCCTGCGGCTTCCACGCCTCAACTAAAAGCGAAGAAATAGTTTAAACAAACGACGTGGTTATTCAATCATAACTATCAAGGGGGCGGACTGTAAGCCCGCCCCCTTGACGCGTTTTCTATCTTTAATTTTCCGATCAAGAACTTCGTAAATCATGATTGAAGTATATCTGTAAATCCATTATAAAAGAAAACAAACCGCAATTAATTATCATCCTGCAGATGGTAATTAATGAACGTCTGTCAGGCGACAGATTCCATGCAACTTGGTCTAAATAGCAGGATTTGTATTGGATTTATGGAAGAAAATAACGATTTGAAAGAAAAAATCGCTTCTTTCCCGCGTAGTCCCGGTGTTTATTTAATGAGGGACTTGGCGCAAAAGATTATTTACGTCGGCAAGGCCAATGATTTAAAAAGTCGTGTCATTTCCTATTTTACCGGCAAGGACACTCGCCCGATGGCGCCGTTTCTGATGGCGCGGGTACATAATATTGAATTCATCAACACCGCCACGGAAAAAGAAGCACTGATTCTGGAAAACAATTTAATCAAACGTCACCATCCCCGTTACAACGTCAATTTGCGCGATGATAAAACTTATTACCATTTATCATTGGATCCGTCGGAGAAATTCCCCCGCCTCCAACTGGTGCGTAAACGATTAAATGATGCCGCGCTGTATTTCGGCCCTTATCCTTCGGGGCTTGCGGCAAAAGAAACTCTGCGCTTTGTTCAACAGGTATTTCCGTTGCGCTCCTGCCGCAACAGTGATTTTAAGCTGCGTCCAAGGCCGTGTCTGGAATATCAAATCGGACGATGTCTGGCTCCATGTAAAGGATTGATCAATGAGGATGCGTACCGGAAAATGGCTCAAAGCGCGGTATCGTTTCTGCAGGGGCGGCGCCGCGAATTGATTTCCGAATTAAAGAAACAGATGGATGAAGCATCCGGGGAACTTAATTATGAAGAAGCGGCGCGTCTGCGCGATCGAATTGCATCTCTTGAACACGCGCTGGAAAAACAAAATGTTGATTGGGGCGGCACGAAAGATCAGGATGTGGTTGGTGTATACGCGCAGGATGATAATTATCAGCTCTGCATTTTGTTTGTGCGAGGGGGAAAACTTCTGGGCAGCAAATCATTCGCGCCGGTTAAAATGAAAATTGATCTGGTTGAAATTGTCTCGTCATGCCTGACCCAGTTTTATGATGACAAAGCGATTATTCCGGATGAAATTATTATTCCCTGTCATTTGCCGGATGAAGAAGTCATTATCGAGTGGCTGACGGAAAGGAAACATAAGAAGGTCGCGTTGACCATACCCTCTATCGGCACAAAGAATGCCCTGCTGGATATGGCTAATGCCAATGCCCGCAATCTTTGGGAAGCGTCACACAAAAAGGAAGAACAAAAAGCGGCCGCTTTGCAGATTCTTCAGGAGAAATTATTGCTGTCAAAATTGCCACGGCGCATAGAATGCTATGATATCTCCAATATCGGCGGCAAGCATGCCGTGGGTTCAATGGTTGTCTTTCAGTATGGCGAGCCGGATAAAAACAGTTACCGGCGTTACCGGATAAGGACGTTATCGGAACCCGACGATTACGGGATGATGTGTGAGATGCTTTTCCGAAGGTTTTCGCATGGAGAAAACCTGCCGGATTTAGTTGTTGTTGACGGCGGAAAAGGACAACTCAATGTGGCTCTATCAGTGTTGAAAGATTTAAAAATTAAAATAGATGTTGTTGGTTTGGCCAAAGAAGAGCGCGCTGTGTTTTCCGGCAAAGGCATTATAAAGAAGAAAAACGGAAAATCGGAAGATCGTGTTTATCTGCCGGGGCGTAAAGACGCGGTTTATTTATCTGGCCGGCCGCAGGCGTTACGGATACTGCAGCAGGTGCGCGATGAAGCGCATCGCTTTGCATTGAGCTATCATCATCAGATAAAGCAAAAAGATGATATGGCTTCTATTCTTGATGATATTGCCGATGTGGGCAAGGCGCGCAAAAAAAAATTGCTGAAGCACTTTGGTTCAAGCAAACAAGTACAACAGGCGTCTGTTGATGAATTGCAAAAAGTTCAGGGAATTGGTAAGTCTTTGGCAGAAAAGATTTATTCGCACCTAAAAAAATAGTATGATGATTTAATATGGGTTTCGTGACGATTTTTATACTGGCTGTCGGATTAGGAGTTGACGCTTTTTCTGTGGCAATCGGTATCGGCGCCGAAAGTGATAAGAAATCATGGGGTCCGATACTGCGGCTGTCCATGGCGTTTGGCCTGTTTCAGTTTGTTATGCCCATTATCGGCTGGTTGGCTGGTCTGACAGTCGTTGAAATCATAGCGTCATTTGATCATTGGATTGCTTTTGCATTACTGGCTTTGGTCGGTGGAAAAATGATTTGGGAAGGGTTTGAAAAAGAAAACGATAAGGAAAAGGCCGATCAGACGCGCGGCTGGACATTGCTTATTCTATCGATTGCAACCAGTATTGATGCGCTGGCAGTTGGATTCAGCTTTTCCATATTAAAAGTGCCCGTTGTTTATCCGGCGATAGTCATTGGTATCGTTTGCTTTTTTATGACAGTCACGGGAATGTTATTCGGCAAGGTGCTGGCCGGAATCTTTGGTAAAAAAGTGGAAATATTCGGTGGCATCGTTTTAATTGCCATCGGGATAAAGATTCTTATTGATCATGGGATATGATTGGCTGTTGAAAAACGCTAATCCGCTGCGCTGTGCCACAAACCGCACCGCTCAACGTATTTAAATATACGCCACGCGATACGGTTTTTGCGCGCCTGGCGTCTAAGCATTTTTGAACAGCCTTGAAATAGGTGGATTAAAAACATAAAGACACTATAATTTACGTTGTATGACAAAAAAATCATTATTTATATTCTTATTATTTTTAAGCCTTAACCTTTGTTCCTGTTCCTCTTTTTTTTCCGAAAGGAATACCATCGCAGTTTCTCAAGGCCAATGCCTGCCGGTTTTCCCCGACAAGGATGGCTGGTATGGCGGTGACGGCGCCTACTCCATTAAACTTGATCAGGAACGTACGCTATGGCTTTTCGGAGATACATTTGTTTCCCGTGAGAAGGGAAGAAAAGATCGCGTTGATATGGACTTTATAGCGGGAACAACGCTGGCGATTTCCACTTGTTCCATCAAGAATGAATTTAAAATTCAATACTATCTAAAAGAGAAAAATGGAGAATTTGTATCGTCATTTGGCGAAGACGAGTGGCTATGGCCGCAGGACCCCTTTATCGTTAATCATGTATTATATATTCCTTTAATAGCAGTTACGGCGGCAGACAAAGAAGGGGAGCTTTTCAATTTTAAGATTACAGGATACAAATTTGCCCGGATAAAAGACTTCTCTGCGGCTGATCCTTACAAGTGGAACCCGGATTATATTGATTTAACACAGGCAATTCCACATGATATCAGGGCTTTTGCGGCAACTTCCGTTGTCTATAAGAACTATGTTTATTTTTATCCCTTTTACTCTTATTCCAAAGACAAGGTGAATGTTTTTGGTAATATCATCGCCCGTATTTCCGCAAGCAAACTTAATGATCCGGCGGGAGCTGTTGAATATTTTATGAAAGACGGGACATGGCAAAATAAGATCGATCCCGCGTGGATAAAAATTGTTTTTGACGCCGGTGTTTCCGAATTTAGCATAAGATATCATGCCGCCGATAAGAAATGGATTGCTGTTTACTTAACGATACAAAACAAAGGCAATAGGTTTGTATATCAGGTCGCTGATAAGCCTGAAGGTCCATGGAGTGAGCCGAAAACTCTGGGCGAATCAATTCCGGAGGTTGATCCTCAAAGCCCCCTGTATGATAAAAACAATTTTTGTTATGCCGGAAAAGAGCATATTGAATTTTCCAGGCATAAAAATCTTATAGTAACTTATGTTTGTAATTCAGCGGAAGATTTTCAACACAGAACAAGTTTTGTCCGCCGCAATCTTTTCCTTTATCGTCCGGTTGCCAGAGAAATAAAATATTAAAATTATATAAGCTTTGCAACGGTATTTTTATTTATGCTTTAATATACATTTGAGGCAAAATAGGATGTCGATAAAAGAATTACAAATGAGGCGTATGTGATCTACGCCATATTGGCGCAGATCATCGGTAAGGAAAATATCTGTTTTTTATTGTGCCCCCTTCGGGTGGCACTCCCGTATTTAAATATGTTGAAGAAACCGATGACCCCGGCCTGCGCCCCCGGCAGGCTGTGCCGACAAAGATAGCGCTTTTAAGTTGGGAGTTAAATCATATTCCAAGCCATTTGACAAAATTATACGCCGCAATCCCGCCAAGATAGGAGATAAGCAGAGTCATGATAATAGTGGCATAAAACCATTTATTATTATTCATTTCTTGTTTTAAGACGGCGACTGTCGCGGCGCAGGGTATAAAGAGCATCATTACCACGAGAAACGCCGCGGCTGATGCATGGCTCATAATGGTGGGTAGTTTGTTGGATAACCCATCTCTCCCCACGGAATAAAGAACCCCCAGCGTAGCTACGATATTCTCTTTAGCGACCAGGCCTGTTAAAAGCGCGCTAATCATCTTCCAATCCAATCCAAGTGGCACGCCCAGTGGTTGAAGCACTCTGCCAAATGAGGCCAGAAAACTTTCTTCCACATTGCCTGTGGGAAAGTAAGACAGGAGCCAGACAATCAGGGAAACTGCCAGAATAATAGTTCCCGCTTTACGGATAAATGATAATGTTCGTGACCAGACGACTATCATGATCGTTTTTATATCAGGGGTGTGGTAAATGGGCAGTTCCATTATAAAAGGAGCGTCCTGTTTCCAGAGAGTCTTGTTGACAAACATTCCTACAATTCCGATCATAGCGATGTTTAGAGCCAGAATGCTCCATGATACATAAACGGCGTTAGAACCGAAAATGGCGGCAGAAATTAATGTCAGTATGGCCAGCCGAGCGGTGCAGGGAACAAAAGGAATTAAAAGCAGTGTAATCATTCTTGCTTTCTTTGTCTCAATAATCCGCGCTCCCAGAATGGCGGGCACGTTACAGCCGAATCCCAGACACATGGGAATAAAGCTTTTTCCATGAAGGCCGACAAGATGCATTATCTTATCCATCACATAAGCGGCACGCGCCATATAACCTATGTCTTCCAGAAAGGCCATAATGGCAAAAAAGATCAGCAAAACCGGCAGAAAAGTGAGCACTGAGCCTGCTCCACCAATAACACCATTGAGCAATAATCCTCCGAGCCAGGCAGGCCAGCCTTTTGTAAATGGCTCGGAAAAAATGATGAATTGATGAATCAGATCGCTCAACCAGTTTTGCAGCGGCACTCCCACCGTGTAAGTAAGAAAAAAAACAAAGGCCATTACCGCAAGTAGGACGGGAATGCCGAATATGGGTCGCGTGAGGATATGATCAATTCTGTCGGTAAGTACCACTTGCCCCATTTTAAAACGGGAAACGGACGCTCTGGTAATTATTTCAATCCAGTCATAGCGGCCATTGACCACGGCATGAAGAGCGTCTTCATGCTTGATAAGAAGGCCTTCTATTTTATCCCACACGGATTTCGGCGCAGTTTTTTCAACTATTTTTGATACTTCGGGATCGCCTTCCATCAATTTTACCGCGATCCATTCAGGGGTATAGGGTTCCTGAATATAAGGACGGACCCGATCAAGAATATCCTGATAAATTTGCATATGATCCGGAGAGACTTCCGGCAATCGCGGATGAAATTTATTGTCGGATAAGGCCATAGAAGATATCTGCATCACAAGTTCTTTAATGCCGCTGTTTCGTTTAGCCACCATAGGAATTACCGGTATCCCCAGTGAATCCTGAAGCGCCCTTGTATCAAGCTGGATGCCTTGATTGGAAGCGACATCCAGCATATTGATGGCAGCAATTACAGGCCGGTTAAGTAAAAGCACTTCAGATAAAAGATAAAGACTTCTTTCCAGCGCCGCCGCGTTTAATACAAGCACTACCAGATCGGGATTTTCCTTAATGATGAAATCACGGGTAATCCTTTCTTCTTCAGAAAATGCCGTAAGGCTGTAAGTTCCAGGCAAATCAACAATCCTGATTAAAACGTTATCAGCGCGATGGAAGCCTTCTTTTTTCTCTACAGTTTTTCCCGGCCAGTTGCCAACATGCTGAGATAAACCTGTAAGAATATTAAACACGGTTGATTTGCCCACATTTGGCTGGCCGACCAGAGCTACAAAGATTTCCTTTTCAATGGGGGGCAGACAGGTTAGATCTTCGGGATTAATTTTATTGACCATTATTTTTGAAGCCTCAGCGCTACCCAGAGCGATTCGTGTATCGGATACCTGAATGATGATGAGGCCGCCGCTGACCTGGGCGACGCGGAATCTGGCGTTCGTGACGATGCCCATTCCGGCAAAGCGGCTGGTTATGGCTGACCCGCCTTCAATGGAATCGATAATTCCCTGATCACCTTCACGCAATGATGTTATGTTAATTGAACCGCTCATGGATCTCTTCTTTCCAGATTATCTGTTGCTGATGCGATATTTTTTTAACAGCAATTCCGGACCGTAAGAACTTTTTGTCCGGCGTAAATTTTTATCACCCATATCCTCTTCGAGATTGAGATACTTATATTGAGACTGCAGTCTTTGGGCAGTGTCGTTGAACATAAATTCATAAATGCCATGGTACTTCGTGGATGCTTTGGCAAAATGCAGGCAAAATGTGTCCTTGTTAAGCGCCTCACCGATAATAAATCCTGCCGGTTTGCTGTCAATGTAATATATTGTTCCCCAGAGTGCAAGGCCGGAAAATTTTTGCAGCGCTTCGCTGCATTGCTCAGAATCAGTTTTATCAGGCGCTAATTCGGAATTGTTCTGCCATTCCTGCAGGACAATCATAGCGTCTTGTGAATTCTTTGTAGAAATAGGTTCACTTTCAGGAACGAATAAAGAGAGAAATTGGTTTAAGTGATTCCGATGTCGTACATATTGTTTCCCCTTGAAACTGGCCATCTTTTCTGTAAGGTAAATATAGTCGGAATCGCCCTCGTCGCAGCTTATTATGAATTTATCCTCATGGAAAAAAGAAAGCCATTCCTGAGGTACGGGAAAGAGGAATCTCTGCTGGTTTAAAATGTCGTTAAATATCTGAATATCACAGCCGCGCGGATCGTTTAACAGCATTGCGTAACTCTGTTTTTGTTTATTCTGTCCGGATACAAATAACCCGCAATCCATCGTCATAAATTCATAATTGCTGATGTTGCGGAACAGATAAATATTGGCGAAAGTATAATCGGAAATTTGCAAATTCATTTGATGGAAGCGATCCTTCAGGCAATCGCGGTGCTTCAGGTCAATGGTTTCGATGGTGTTCATACAAATGTTATTTTAATCCTTTCATTAGTTCGCTCAAAGAATAAATATATGATGGTTATCCCTGAGCCAGCGCCGGTGAATTTTGTAATCCGGCATAGTTTCTACCACTAAGTCCCAGAATTTTGAAGAATGATTTTTTTGACGAATGTGCATCAATTCATGGATGATGACGTAGTCGATCACGTCAGGCGGCGCCATCATCAGGCGAAAACTAAAAGCCAGGGAATTGTCTTCCGAACAGGAGCCCCATCGCTGATTGGCAGACGTAATCCGGGTGCCTCGAGGTTGAAGGCTCAGTTTCTGGCTGAAATGTTCCACGCGGGCTCTTAGATACTCTTTGGCTTTTCTTTTATACCATCGTATAAAATAATATTTTCTCATGTCCCGATTTGCGGGGCAATTAAGAAAAAATTGGTTATTCCAGAATACAGCGCCAGTGTTTTCCATCGGTTCATAATGGGCTTCCAGTGGATAGGATTGTCCCAAATAATAAAATATTTCGCCGGTGACATAATCTTTTTCTTTGTTGAGAAGCAGTTCCTGCGCGCGTTTTTGTATCGTTCTGGAAATCCAGTTTTGTTTTTCCTCAATGAAGCGGGTTATTTCCGCAGCCGGTGTATAATATGGCGTGCAAATCCTGATTTCCGAGTTGTTGCCGATTTGCAGAGAAATCGTTTTTTTTCTTTTTTTGCTTCGATTGACCGTGTAGGTGACATTCATGAAATAATAATTGCTTCCCGCCGCTATATTTTGCTTATGTAATTATCATAATTTGGCGGTTAAAGCGAGCCCGGAAAAGAATTAAAGAGGTCTTTTCATTAATTTAAATTTGTGTTAGTTAAAAAACAAAATTCATGAGTGGAAAAAATGGGAAAAATCAGTAAACGTCCCTGGGGCAGTTTTGAGGTTTTATCAGAAGGCCCTAACCATAAAGTAAAGAGAATAATCATTGAACCGGGCGGATGCCTCAGCCTGCAGCTTCATCATTTACGCTCCGAGCACTGGTTTGTTGTTGCAGGTTTTGGAGACGCAATTGTCGGAGACGAAAAAAAATCTTTAAGCGTGGGCTGCTCGCTGGATATCCCTGAAAAGGCCAAACACCGCGTCCAGAACTATTCAGAAGAAAATCTGATCATCATCGAAGTGCAAACAGGTGTATACTGTGGCGAAGAAGATATAGAACGCTTCGAAGATAAATACGGCCGTGTCTGAACAACAGGTCAATAAGGATGATTTATTTTAGTTGTCAAAATTCTTTTGTAACGGTGTCCTTTCCGTGAATGAGAATCTGCCATAATGACAAATGAATATGGCGGTATAGTTTTTTTAAGAACGTGAATCCGGTAATAGTAATATATTCATCCCGATTTACCGGAGATTACTCATTATATGGCCAAAATAATTTAATGGCCGGAATGATGGTTCATATTAAAAAAGTTTTTTCTTAAGGTTATTCAATGTTTATGGGGAGCCGATTGTGAAAATAGCCAGCGTTGATGAAATGCGTTTTATGGATCGCTACGCCATCGGGAAATTGGGCATAGCCGAAGAAATCCTGATGGAGAATGCAGGCCTTGCCGCAATAAGTGTGCTGCAAAATAAAATCGGCATACGCGGAAAAAAAATTGTAATTTTCTGCGGTTCCGGAAATAACGGTGGTGACGGCCTGGTTGTCGCCCGGTTGCTTCATTCCGTCGGCGGTTTCGTAAAAGTATTTTTACTCAGCGATAGTAATAAGTATAAAGGAGCGGCGAAAACAAATTTCACGATAGTTACTCGACTGCCGATAGAAATGATTAAGCTGGAAGGCGCGGCGATGGCCAAAAAGGATTTAGCTCACTGTGACGCGGTTGTTGACGCGATTCTGGGCACCGGCCTTGATCGCGCAGTTTCCGGATTGGCTGCGGAAGTAATTATGCTGATCAATAAAAGTAGAAAGAAAGTTTTATCTCTTGATATTCCTTCCGGCGTTAACGGCAATACGGGCGACGTAATGGGAACGGCTGTCAAAGCCGATTATACGGTTACTTTTGGTTTGCCCAAAATCGGCAATATGCTTTATCCTGGCTATGAACTTGGAGGAGAATTATCTGTCAACCACATTTCTTTTCCGCCTTCCTTGTATGAGAAAGCCGAACTTCGGGTGCAGACAAATGATTATATTGCTCTGCCCCAAAGACCTGCCGAAGCCTACAAAGGGTCGATGGGCGATGTTCTTTTTATTGCGGGAGCGGTTAATTACTATGGCGCTCCGTATTTCGCGGCCATGTCCTTTTTAAAATCCGGCGGCGGTTACTCCCGGCTTGCCGCGCCCAGAAGTGTTGTTCCTGTTATCGCGAAACGGGGCAGGGAGATCGTCTATTTGCCGCAGGAAGAAACAAAGGCGGGGAGCATTGCCTTGAATAATGAAAAGGCATTGCTTGCGGCTGTGGCAAAAGTGGATATGGTGGTCATCGGTCCGGGACTTTCCCTGCAGAAAGAAACAGGGACACTTGTCAAAGAACTGACGGCGGCAATCAAAACGCCGCTGCTCATCGATGGTGATGGTTTAACCGCGATTGCGGAAAATACGGAAATATTATGCGGCCGGAGGGCGGCGACGATTCTGACGCCGCATCTTGGTGAAATGGCGAGGCTTACCGGAAAATCAGCGGCGGAAATCAGCGGGAATAAAATTGCAGTTTTGCGGGAAACAGCTGAAAAACTTAATGCCACTATTATTTTAAAAGGAGCACACTCACTCGTTGGTACGAGCGATGGCAGTATTTATATCAACTTAAGCGGTAACGCGGGGATGGCGACAGCCGGTTCCGGTGATGTTCTGACCGGCTGCATTGCGGCAATGTTCGGAATGGGATTGAAGCCTGATGAGGCGGTGCGCAAGGGAGTATTTCTTCACGGCTATGCCGGAGATCTGGCAGCGGCAAAAAAAGGCGTTGACGGGATTACGGCAGAGGATATTATGAACTGTCTGCCACAGGCCTTGAAGCAAGACCGCGGAGGTATTGTTAATTCAAAATATTATAATTTGTCTGATGTAGAACGTCCTGCGATAAAATTTTGACGGGAATATTTACCCGAAACACTTTTTCATAAACGATATTTCCTTCGCTATAAATAATATAAATCACCAAATGAAGCTGCATCCACTGGAACTGAGATTATATGTTTCTTGAGAGGATATATTCGGCAACCGCATTTAAGTGGTCTTTTTCGGGACAGTCGCTGAAAATATTCAACTGGGATTTTGCATCGCTTATGTATCCGGCCGCGATTTTGAGAGAAGAATCAATTCCGTTATATTTCTGAATTAAAGCCAGAATTTCCTTTGCCGCTTTCCGTGAGCTTTTTTTACGAATTATTATTTCTCTGATCCTGTTTTTTTCTTCCTCCGTGCTTTGTTTGAGGGCGAATATTAACGGCAGGGTTATTTTCCCTTCTTCCAAATCTTTACCGATGGACTTGCCGAATTCCTTTCCTTTCGCCATGTAATCCAGAACGTCATCCGTGATTTGAAAGGCCATTCCCGAATTTTTGCCGAATAGCGCCAGAGCGCTGATTTTTTCCGCTGGCGCTGATCCCAGGATTGCTCCGGCGGCGCAGGAGGCTGAAATCAGAACAGCCGTTTTCTTTTCAATAATGCTGAAATACTCCTCTTCGGTGATGTTTATATCGCCGCATTTGGTGAGCTGAAACACTTCACCTTCGGACATTATATCTCCCATTTCGGAAATCAGTTTCAAAATATCCAGATTGCCGATTTCAGTCATCAGGGTGAAAGATTTAAAACAAAGAAAATCGCCGATTAGAATACTTATTGCATTTCCGAAGATTTTATTGGCGGAAGTTTTGCCGCGCCTGATTGATGCGTGATCAATGACATCGTCGTGAAATAGAGTGCCGGTATGGATAAACTCCATAACTGTGGCCATCGGAAAGCGATTCTCTTCATTGTAACCGCAAATACGGGCATTAATCAGGAGCAGAAGAGGCCGGAATCTTTTGCCTCCGCTGTCGATTAAATGATGCGCGACTTCCGGAATCAATTTAATTTCGGAAGTTACATTATCATTGATGCATTTTTCAACCTGCCGGAGATCATCTTTATATGCGGAAAAGACATCTTGAATTTGCATTTTTGAAATTCTCTTTTTTATTTTTACCAGGGATCAACAAAAGCGTGATAAGACTCCTGATATTTATTGGCGGGCGCTGATTTTATGCCCTGCGTAATCCACTTGCGGGTATCGGCCGGATCTATCACGGAATCTATTTCGAGATAGGATGCCATATTGATCGCCTTTCCTCTTTCGCGTAATTGAGCAACTAATTGTTCATAGAGCTTTTCACGTTCCTGCCGGTCTTCAATTGCGGCCAGCTCTTTTTTAAAACCTGCCTTAATCGCGCCTTCGATTCCCATGGCGCCGAATTCTCCTGTTGGCCATGAAGCCGTAAAGAAAGATTCATGGAAACCTCCCCTTGCCATGGCCATGGCGCCTAGGCCGTAACCCCTGCGTAAAACAATTGTAAGGTAAGGCACTGTTAAATGTGAGCCGATAACAAACATCCGGCAGACGTGGCGCACTTGCGCACGCTTCTCTATCTCCGGTCCTACCATGAATCCGGGTGTGTCGCACAAAGAGAGAATCGGCAAACCATGCGTGTTGCACAATTGCATTAAACGAGCCGCTTTATCCGCGCCTTCAGCTTCAATGGCTCCGGCCATGTGCATACAGTTATTAGCCATTACGCCGAAAGGCCTGCCCTCTATACGTAAAAAACCTGTAATCATGCCGGGGCCGAATTTGGGGCGCAGTTCAAGAAATGAATCCGTATCGGCAAGCGCTTTAATGACGGTCCGCACGTTGTAAGCGCGTTTGCTGTTTTCGGGAATCAGGTTGCGCAGGCGAAGCTGATCGGCGGCCTCCCACGCGGGTGCCGTTCCCTGAAAATAAGAAAGATATTTTTTGGCGACAGCAACCGCCTCCACGTCATCGGCTACTTCAATATCCACCACGCCATTCTGAGTTTGCACATCTATCGGGCCAATATCTTCCGGTTTAAAAATGCCTAAGCCGCCGCCTTCAATCATTACCGGGCCGCCCATGCCGATATTGGAATTTCCGGTCGCGATAATAACATCGCAGCAGCCAAGCAGGGCGGCATTGCCGGCGAAGCATGGTCCTGATACGACGCCGACTAACGGGACTTTGCCGCTTAGTTTTGCGAACGCTCCAAAGGTGGATAAATCGAGTCCTGCCACCATAATGCCGAGGGCATCCACATCACCAGGCCTTCCGCCGCCGCCTTCCGCGAATAAAACCAGAGGCAGGCGCTGCTCAAAAGCAAGTTTCAGCATGCGATCCATTTTTTTGTGATTAAAAAACCCCTGTGTGCCTGCCAGAACGGTATAATCATAGGCCATCAACATACAGCGTGACTTGTCATCTTTGAAAAAAGAGCCGTTTATGCATCCTATGCCCGCAATCAGTCCGTCGGCGGGCGTTTTTTTGATAAGATCTTCTTCTGATCGCCTTCCGCGTTGTGCGGCAATCGCCAGGGCTCCGTATTCAATAAAACTTCCGGCGTCACAGAAATCCTCAATGTTGGCGCGTGCCATGCGTTGTTTTTTTTGCTGACGTTTTGTCACTGCTTCAGGGCGCATCTGATCAAGCCCGAAAGAATGCCGCTTAATCATTTCGGCCAGTTCCGGGCGTATCGGATTAATATCTGTTTCTTTTTTTACAAAAGAGGCGCTATTTCCCGTTGCCCCTTCATTGTCTTTTGTCGTCTTCATTTACCGTGTGCTCCTTTGTTTCCTCTAAACATATTTATGATAATTTCATACAACAATTATATACGTATTTCAAAGGATAAATTCAGCGCATATTTTTTTCTACTGTCATTGCCTGGCTTGACGAGATGGAGAGTGGAAGTTTCTCAGACAATTAATCGGGTTGGGGCTGTTCAAAAATGTTCAGATGCAAGGCGCACAAAAAGCCGAACCGCGAGGCGTATAGTGACATACGTTGAGCGGTGCGGTTTGCAGCGCAACACAGCAGATGAGCGTTTTACAACAGCCCCAGTAGTTCTACTTAATTATTTCTCCGAATAGGTCATAAACATCTGCGGCTAATATTTTGCATGTCACAATTTCACCGATTCGGGATTTAGATTTTTTAATGTAAGTTACTCCGTCTATTTCCGGCGCCTGTCTGCGGCATCTGCCTATGTACATATAGTCATCCCGGTCACTTTTCCCTTCGATGAGTACTTCCTGAATCGATCCGACCATGGTCTTATTGATGGCGTTGGAAATTGTCACCTGCTCATTCATAATTATTTCACGGCGGCGTTCTTTTTCCTTTTCGGATACATGTGATTTAAAATTTGCGGCAATGGTGTCATCTTCTTTAGAATAAATAAAGACGCCGAGATGGTCAAACTTTGTTTCGTTCACGAAATCAAGCAGCCTGTTAAATCGTGTCGGCGTTTCACCTGGAAATCCGACGATCAGCGATGTTCTCAGGGCGACGCCGGGAATTATTTGACGAGCCTGAGCAATAATGTTTTTGATTTTAGCGCTGGTAACTTTGCGGTTCATTGCTTTTAGAATATCATCGTCAATATGCTGGATGGGCAAATCGATATAGCGGCAGATTTTTTCATTAGCGGCAATAGTTTTGAATAAATCCGGGGTGACGCGCGCCGGATGGGCGTAAAGCAGCCGTATCCATTTCAAATCTTTAATTTTCGTCATATCGTTTAACAGGGCGGACAAATGCGGCTGGCCGGTTAAATCCCTGCCGTAAGCTGTAGTGTCTTGAGCCGTGATAATTATTTCTTTTATTCCCCTGGCGGCCAGAATTTCTGCCTCCTTAAGAATATCATCCGGTTTGCGACTGCGCACCGGGCCGCGAATAGAAGGTATAACACAATAGGTACAGTAATTTGAACAGCCGTCGGAAATTTTTAAATATGCGCTCGCGGCTGTTGATGATAAAAGCCGCGGGTGTTGATAGTTCATTAAAAAATCCGGTTTGGTGATTACTGCGGATCTTTTAAATTTTTCCTGATTTAATTTGTTGATGTGATTGACTATGTCGCCGACTTGTCCGGTGCCGATAAGCAAATCGATTTGGGGTATCTGCTCAAGAAGTTCTCTGCCGTAGCGCTGGGCAAGACAGCCGGCGACGACAATCCTAAGTTGCCGGTTGTTTTTCTTTTTTTCTTCGGCCAGAGTTAAAATTTCTTCGAGGGCTTCTTCCTTGGCCGGATTTATAAAAGCGCATGTATTAACGATGACAATGTCAGATGAATCGCTATGGTCAACCAGTTTATGGCCTGCCTGATTTAACAGGCCTCCCATTACTTCCGAATCAACCAGATTTTTCGGACAGCCTAATGAGATGATATGCACTTTGTTTTGGTTTATTTTTTTCAACTGGGGAGCTTTCTAATCAGGACTTTTCGTGGTTTCGCGCCATCGGAAGGACCGACTATGCCTTCGGACTCCATTTTTTCAATGATGCGCGCCGCGCGGTTATAACCGATTTTCATGTAACGCTGAACAAGGGATATGGATGCCTGTCCCAGTTCGCCAATCAAGGCTACGGCTTCGTCATATTTTTCATCAAAACCGTCATCATCGTCATGCTGAGTCTGTGCGGCGGCTAACGCGAATTTGTCAATGGAAGAATCATATGCCGGCTGCGCCTGCATTTTAATGAAATCAACGATACGCGAAATTTCCTTGTCTGAAACATAAGCTCCATGGATGCGGGATAGTTTGGATGTGCCCGGCGGAATAAAAAGCATATCTCCGGCGCCGAGCAATTTTTCCGCGCCCTGCTGGTCGATGATCGTGCGTGAATCGATCTTGGAAGAGACCTGAAACGAAATGCGCGTGGGGAAATTTGCTTTAATCAAACCGGTGATGACATCCACCGATGGTCTTTGCGTGGCAATGATAAGATGAATTCCGGCCGCTCTGGCCATTTGCGCCAGTCGCGTCAGAGATTCTTCTACATCCCGCGGCGCGACCATCATTAAATCGGCGAGCTCATCAATAATTACAATAATGTAAGGAAGTTTTGTGTGCTTTATCTCCTGTTGGGCTTCGGCATCACCTGTTGTGTCGGTTGTCTTTGCATCTTCCACATCGGGATCAACTTGTTTTGGCAGTGCTAAAACAGTTTTGCTCTTCAGGCCTTTTAAGAGCAGTTCATTGTAAGCGTCAATGCTTTTTGCTTTCAAATCGTTGAGTATCCGATAGCGCCGTTCCATTTCTTCCACTGTCCAGCGCAAAACCTGTGAAGCTTTTTTCGGATCGACTACTACAGGATGCATTAAGTGGGGTATACCCTCGTAAGAAGATAACTCCAGCCTCTTGGGATCAATCATCAGGAATTTGACATCATCCGGCTGAGCTTTAAATAATATGCTGCAAATCATCGCATTGAGCGCTACGCTCTTGCCAGAACCGGTAGTGCCGGCAATGAGCAAATGGGGCATTTTTGTTAAATCGGCAACGACAGGCGTGCCTACAAAATTAACGCCCAGGGCAATCGGCAGCCGGAAAGATGATTCCGAAAATGAATCGTTGTCGAGCACGTCTTTGAGAAAAACAGACTCCCTTTTTAAATTCGGTATTTCAATGCCGATAACCGATTTGCCGGGAATAGGGGCAAGGATGCGGATGCTCGGCGCCATCAGCGCTAAAGCCAGATCATCGGAAAGGTTGACTATTTTATTGATTTTAACTCCGGGTGCCGGTTCCAGTTCATACATCGTGATTACCGGACCCGGCAATACCTCCACCACTCGTCCTTCAACGCCGAAATCGGACAACTTTTTCTCCAGAATGCGGGAATTGGTAACCAGAGAATCCCGTTTTACACGGACATCCTTTTGCGGGGATTCTTCCAGTAATGTGTATGGCGGCAGTTGAAATTTATCATCGGTCTTAGCTTTAGTAAAATCAAAACGAGTCTGCTCTATTTTTTTTGGAGGCGCTTTTTTTACGACAGGCGTTGTCTCTTCGATGATTACCGGTTGCGGTTTCTTTTCTGTTTTCATGGTGTTGAAAACAAAATTCACAAAAGACGAAAGACGGTTTTTAGGAGGAGTAATCAAAGCCAACGTAAATTGAGAGATCCGTTCCGTCACAGATACTATCGAAAATTCAACCATGAATGTCAGCGAAATTACAAAAATAAGAAATAATATTATGTAGGTTCCCGCAATATTGAAATAGATGCGGAGCAAATCGACTATATTCACGCCGATAAAGCCGCCGACGCCATAATTCAGCGATTCTCCATAAATCTTTGCGCTTCCGCTGATAAGGATGGACATGATTCCGGCAAAGGAAAGAACAAAAAATAAAAATCCCAAAGATCTGTGGGCGTTAATAGTAAAGTCCGGCCGTAAAAAATATTTAAAACTGCAGACAAGAAGCATAAGAGGTAAAAGAAAAGAAGCAATACCCAAAAGACGAATAAATGAATCGGCGGCATAAGATCCGGCCTTGCCGGTAAAATTATGCGTTGCCTGACCACTGGCGACAAAGTGGGTAAATGAAGGGTCCTGCGGATGGTAGGAAGCAAGGCACAAAAGTAAAAAGAAGGCCAGGGAAAGGCAAACTACTCCTTTAATCTCCCGGGGTCTTTTATTATCCGTTTGTTTTTCTGCCATACCGTATCATCGCCGTACATTAAAATAATTTGTCAACATCAATTATTATTTCAGAAAAAAGGATATTTGACAAGTAAAGTAAACAATCCAAAAATCCTGCAAAGAATAGAACTGCAGACAGGAAAAAGTTCAGTCAAATATTGAACGCTTTCCAAAATTATTAATTCAGGTAAGTTCAAGTGTCTCACTCTTTATATCTTTAATGTTCGATTCTTCCGCTTCCTTCCAATCATTATAGTTTTTTATGATATCATTTCTGACAGTTTCGATAAGTTCATATCGTTTTTCAATATCAAAATTTTGCACTTCTACGGGTTTACCGATGATCAATTTTATTTGACCTGCATTTATTCTCAATGATCTTTTGGACATTATTTTGCCGCTTCCGACAATAGAAACGGGAACAATGGGCACGCCCGATGTAATAGCGAGATGAAAGGTTCCATGTTTGAAAGGTTTAATCTCTCCATTACGGCTTCTCGTGCCTTCCGGAAAGGTCATGATAGATTTTCCTTTCCGGATACGCAACGCGGCTTCATCAACGCTTTGCAGAGATTTTTCCCTGTTACTTCGGTCAATTTCAATGTAACCGGCGCTTCTCATTGCCGCGCCGAATACAGGGATAGAAAACAAATCTTTTTTGGCAATCCACCGGAATTGAACAGGGATGAATGCCAGAAGAATTAAAATATCGAAATCACTCTGGTGGTTGGATATGAAAATTTGAGGTTTTCCATGCAGCAGATTTTCCGCACCGATCACTTTTACCTTTATATTACATATTAAAAGTAAAATTTTAGCCCAGAGATTAGCTACTTTATGAATTTTATTGTCGGCATCGGGGAAAATTGAAAAAAACACAGACCATAAGGACATAAACGCGGTTATAGCAACACCTAATGTAACTAATAGGGCTGAATGAATCATAAAAGTCTTTCCTTATAGACTAATTTCTAAGTAAATTTTTACTTGATTATATGACTGAAGTCAATAGAGATATAAAGAAATACGCATGTGTTCAATCAAAATTATAACTATAAAAAATTCTTCTATTCAATGGACATCAAAGAGTTCCATCGTTCCCATTCTGTGGAATAAGGAAGATCGTTTTTTTTTAAGATATTAATGATTGCTTCTTCATTAAATCGCAAATAAGGATTTATCTTACGTTCTTCAGCCAGTGTCGAATATATTATAATATCGGAATTATGAGCGTTTCGAAAAACCTCGATATCCTTGTTGTCGGGTTCCAGATGGCGGGCGAAGGCAAGGGAATCGAGGATATAATCATGACCCGCGTAAATTATGGTCTCATCAGGCAGTGTTATTAGTCGTTTAATGGATAAATAAAAATATTTTTGATTGCCGGAAAAACAATTGCCAATTGTTGCGTTGAAGAGCGTGTCTCCGGTGATTAAAATATTACCGGTATGAAAGCAAACGGAGTCATCTGTATGTCCGGGAGTCCGGTAAACCAGAACTGTTTCTCCGCCAATGATAATTGCATGATTGTCGGAAAGAGTTGCAGAATTGAGAAAATCAGCACCGGTCGCTTTGATCAGATGATCATTTCCTGAGGTGTGGTCGTAGTGAGAATGTGTGTTGGTGACAGATGTAAGTATGAGATTTTTTGTTTTAAGGAATGAAAGTATTTCTTTCCACGCTCCGCCGTCTATGGCCATTGCCTGTTTTTCCCCATAGATGATATAGGCAAGATTGTCTGTTCCATACCGAAATTGTTTAATATTTAACTTGGTCAAACCGTTTGAATTCATAAGCAATAACCTTCGCTTGCTTTTGGAGTAAGCAAGCTATTACAGAAATAATCTGTCCCATTGGAGTTAATAGGGGCTTGGTATTTTACGGAGTATATTAGGAATATATTATTAGTGTGTCAAGACAATCGTAAAAGCGAAGAAATTTATTTTCTTGCCGGCGTTTTGCGTTTTTAGAAAATAATTGACAAATTCAGGTCTTAGTAATAACATCACATCGCTTTTTTATAATGCGGGCGCGATAAGCGCTTTTTTTAATTTTGTGGTCTTAATTCTTTCAGGAGTTGTTTCCAAAAAGTGCACAGAATTTTAACAAAAAAAAGAGCGTTGGAAATTATTACCAATTTCTCCCGGGTTGGTGTTCTTGTGGTCGGGGATGTAATGGTTGACCATTTCATATGGGGAAACGTTTCACGTATTTCGCCGGAAGCTCCTGTCCCGGTTGTTGATGTTCAAAAAGACAGTATTTTACTAGGCGGTTGCGCGAATGTACTTAACAATATTTATGCCATGGGCGGTAAGGTTTATGTAGCCGGAGTTATTGGCGCTGATAATGTTGGGAAAAAGTTGCTTGCGGAATTGCGCGACCGGAAAATCGAAACAAATGGCATGGTTGTGGATAAAAAGAGACCGACTACTCTTAAAACAAGAATTGTTGCGCACGGACAGCAGATGGTGCGGTTTGATAAGGAAAACAGAAAACCGATTCCCCAATCCAGTATCGATAAAATCCTGGAATACGTAACATCACTGCGCAAAAAAATAGGGGCTATCGTTATTTCCGATTACAATAAAGGGGTTGTTTCTAAAGAACTTATCCAGGGAATAAAAAAAATAGTGGAGGATTCAAATATTTTCATCTGTCTTGATCCTAAACAAAACAATTTTTCCATATATAAGGGAGTGGATGTGATTACTCCCAATCACTATGAAGTCCAGCGTGCTGTTGGTATGGACGTAACAAGTACCAATGATATTCAACGGTTGAGCAAATCTCTTTTGAAAAAGTATGATTTTCCGGCAATACTTGTAACACGGGGAGAAGAAGGCATGAGCCTGTTTGAAAATGGCCGGAAAATTGTTCATACTTATTTTTCTTCTCAGGCCAAAGAAGTCTATGATGTGACCGGCGCCGGCGATACAGTTATCGGCACGCTCGCTCTTGGTCTGGCCGCGCAGGCTAATATGAAGGAGGCGACATGTCTGGCTAATCTGGCTGCCGGTCTTGTGGTCGAGAAAATTGGCACAGCGACAGTTTCCCGGAAAGAACTAATAGACGTGTTATGAGCAAACCGAATCCGGCCCAACCTGTAAAGCTGTTTTTCAGTGTTTTTGCGAAAGAGGCAACGCGGTTAAATGAGACGATAGAAATTTTGTCCTCTGCTTATGGACAACCGGATTTTATAAGCGAGATAATACCTTTTGACTATACGGATTATTATAGCGCCGAAATGGGTGGATATCTTGTGAGGCGCTTTTTGACTATCGAAAAGTTAATCAGACCGGAGGAATTACCCGATATTAAATTGGCAACAAATGGAATTGAAGATAAATCGGCATTGAATTCATTGCGACAGGTTAACATTGATCCCGGTTATATATCCAAAGCTCATTTGATTTTAGCCACAGGCAAGAGTTACACTCACCGTCCCTATTTACGGGATGGGATTTATGCCGATTTGACGTTAATTTATCAGGGGAAAAAATTCCGCTCCTTACCATGGACTTATCCGGATTATGCGGATGAAAAACAGCTTTTGATGTTGAGCAAAATCAGGGCAAAATATTTGCTGCAGTTAAAAATACAGGATCAGTAAAAATCATAAATATTCAATTGGTATGGGTGTATAAATGATAAAAAGTATGACCGGTTACGGCCGGGTGGAAACAATTTGTCAGGGCAAAAGTATTGTTGTGGAGGCTAAGTCCGTAAATCATCGTTTTCTGGAAGTATTTTTGCGTACACCTTCATCGCTTTCTCCTCTGGAAATGGAGTATAAAAAGAAAATTACCCAACGGTTCAAACGCGGACGTGTTGAAGTATTCATCAAGTTTGAAGGGGAAGATGCGGATATTTCTAAAGTAAATCTGAATCTGGAAATTGCCCGTGATTATTTTGATGTTTTGAGTCGGCTTAAGCAGGAATTCAATCTGCAAGCTCCCATCAGTTTAAAAACATTGACCAGTTTCCGTGATATTTTTACTCCGCCATCGGAAACCCAACTGGGTCCGGAATTTCTGAATCAAGTAGAAAAAACTTTTTTGGAATCGCTGGCGATGTTGGGCAATATGCGGCAAGAGGAAGGTCTTGCCATGTTTAATGACATGCAGATGAGGCTCAAGGCGATTACAGAAATCCTGGAAAATATTAAGTTGCGTGCACCACAAGTTGTTTATGAGTATCAAAAGCGTCTATCTGAAAGGATTAAAGACTTAACAGACGGATTCGCACTCGACGATGCGCGTTTAGCTCAAGAGGTTGCAATTATGGCGGAAAGGACTGATATAACGGAAGAAATAGTCCGGATGCATAGTCATATCGGCCAGTTTGAAATGCTTTTGCAAAGCGATGGGACCGAAGGTAAAAAAATTGATTTCCTTTTGCAGGAAATGAATCGTGAAATTAACACCATTGGTTCTAAAGTAAGCGATGTCGAAATAACCCGTCAGGTGATTGAAGTTAAAAGTGAATTGAGTAAATTGCGTGAGCAGGCGCAAAATATCGAGTAATATTATGGCAAAAGGAATATTTATAGTTGTTTCTGCGCCATCCGGCGCAGGGAAAAGCAGCCTTTGCCAGAGGCTTATGCAGGTATATCCGGAAATAAAATTTTCGGTTTCCTACACGTCAAGACCTCCGCGTCCTAGTGAAGTAAATGGAAAAGATTATCATTTTATTTCCCACAAAGAATTTAAGGATCGGATTGATCAGGGTGAATTTGTTGAGTGGGTAGAAAATTACGGCCACTTGTACGGATCGTCCCGAAATGTTATGAAAGAGTTTATTCAAGATGGCAGGGATTTATTGCTTGATATCGAACCGCGCGGCGCTAAAAAAATAAAACAGGAATTTAAGGGAGGCATCTATGTTTTTGTTCTTCCCCCGTCGCGTTCTGAACTTTTAAAAAGGCTTGAAAAACGAGGTCATGAAACCGATGAAGTTATTCAAAAAAGATTCAGGGAGGCGGAAAATGAATTAAAAGAAATTTCATGGTATGATTATGTTATATTTAATGAAGATCTGGAAACGGCTGTGAATCAATTGACTTCAATTTATATAGCCGAGAAATGTAAAAGAAGCAGATTGCAAAATGAAATTAAAAAATTTAGAAAATAGTTACATATTTTAAGGAGAATTTAAATCTATGGCTAGAATTACAATAGAAGATTCTTTGCTGGTTGCCAAAACAAGGTTTGGATTGGTATCTTTAGCGTCTAAGCGCGCGCACCAGTTATTGAAAGGTTCGGCGCCACTGGTGGCAAGTAAAAACAGAGAAATAGTTGAGGCATTGCGTGAGATTGCCGCCGGCAAGATCGTTTACGCCAATCCGGAATACTTAAACGGAACAAAAGAAGATTTCAAACCAATTCCGGATAATACGGAGTTTATTGGCGATGAAGAATACATCGAGTAAAGATGCCTGTGACAAACTAATCTTTGCGCTTGACGCCAACAATTATGAAGAAGCTTTATCATGGGTGGAACTTCTTTCCGGCTATGTCGGCATGTTCAAAATTGGCAAGGAATTATTTACTGCTGTCGGGCCTGAAATCATTAAGAGCATCAAAGAAAAAGGTCAGAAGGTGTTTTTAGACCTCAAATTTCATGATATTCCCAACACAGTTGCCCGCGCAGCCCAAGCTGCGGTTAGTTTGGGTGTCGATATGTTTAATGTTCATGCCTCCGGCGGCGGCCAGATGATTAAGGAAGCGGTTTTCGCCACCCGGACTTGTGCCGATAAGCTTGGTATGGCCGGGCCCGTTGTGCTGGCGGTTACGGTACTTACCAGTTTAAATAACGATGATTTAACGGAAATTGGATTTCAAAAAGATACAAGCGAATTGGTTCTTCATCTGGCTAAACTGGCAAAACAATCCGGCGCCTCAGGTGTGGTTGCTTCAGCGCAGGATATCGTAATGCTGAGGAAAAATTTGGGCGATAAATTCATCATTGTAACGCCGGGCATACGCAGCGCGACTGAAACAAAAAAAGACGATCAAAAAAGGACTTTAAGCGCTTATGAGGCTATAAAGACCGGTGCCGATTACATTGTAGTCGGAAGACCGATTCGCACAGCCGTTGACCCTCTGGATGCCTGCCGGAAAATTGTTCAGGAAATTGATGCGGGTCTTACGGGGAGATGATTCATTCATGAAAACGGAAAAAAGAATATGGAGGTAATTTACGGTATAAATTCCATTAGGGACCTCCTCCGGCAGCAAAGCAACGGATTGGAAAAAATTATCATTGCCTCCGGACGGAGCGGATCTTCCGTAAAAGAAATAATAGAGACAGCTCGCATCAAAAAAATTCCTGTTGAATATAGCCCTCGAAAATATCTGGATAAATTGGCAGGAACGCTTGATAATCAAGGTGTTCTCGGTTGGCGCAAAGATTTTACTTACGCAGATTTAGATGTATTAATAAAAAACCGCAACAATACTTTTAATCTTGATTTGATCTTAGTTCTCGATAGTATCATGGATCCTCAAAATCTGGGGTCAATAATTCGTACCGCTCATTGTTTCGGTGCAAACGGAATTGTGATTCCGGAAGACAGGGCAGCCCCGGTTACGGCGGCCGTTAATAAAGCTTCTGCCGGAAGCGTTCAGCAAATACCGGTCGCCAGAGTGGTTAATTTATCACAAACACTGGATTATTTAAAAGATAAGGGCTTTTGGGTTTTTGGCGCGGAAGCTCATGGCGGAAAAAGTTTAACAGAAATGGATTTTAATTGTTCTGTGGCTCTGGTGCTGGGAGGAGAGGCAAAAGGCATCAGACAATTAGTGAAGAAAAAATGTGATTTTTTAGTAACCATTCCTCTGACGGGAAATTTTGATTCGCTGAATGTTTCCGTGGCTGCCGGAATTATTCAATATGAGATATTATGTCAACGCAGTAAAGCTCATGAAATTGAAAAATAGAATGTGGATACTTCCAGTTTAATAATAAATTCCAATGGCTTGCGCTTAATAATCGGAGAAATTCCGTTATTGTCAGTGGGTTTTCTTCTAATGAAAAAATTTTAAATAACCGGCAATTACTGATTTTAACTTGTTGAATTTAGATGCAAGCTGGTTTATAATCAAGTCAAAAGTTATCCGATGTAAAGAAAGGATTTTCAAATATGCCGATTTTTCTTTGGGAAGGTGTAACAAAAAAAAATGAAGTCAAAAAAGGAGAAATAGAGGCAGCTGATGAAGTTGCTGTCCGCGGTCTTTTGCGTCGCCAGGGATTTAAATCCGTTGAAGTTAAGAAAAAACCCAAAGACATTATGGAGTACCTGCCTTTTTTAAAAGGCAAGATTAAAGAAAAAAATGTGGTTGTCTTTTGCCGGATTTTTTCCACAATGATAAATGCGGGTCTTCCACTGATTCAGTGCCTGGATCTTTTAGCCCAGCAGGAACAGGATAAAGCATTTTCTAAAATTATTCGCTCCATAAAAGAAGATATCGAAGGCGGTACCAGTTTAACCAATGCTCTAAAGAAATACCCCAAGATATTTGATGAGCTTTTTGTAAATTTGATTGCAGCCGGTGAAGCAGGCGGTATATTGGATGTTATTTTAGAACGACTTTCAAATTACATGGAAAAAGCGATGAAGCTAAAAGCGCGCGTTAAAGGCGCGATGACTTATCCCGCGGCTGTCATGGTTATTTCACTTGCGGTAGTCGCTTTATTACTCCTTAAGGTTATTCCTGTGTTCAAAAAAATGTTTGAGGGGATGGGCGGAGAACTGCCCGGACTCACTCAAGCTTTAATTACCGCAAGTGAGTTTACACAGAAATATTTTCTTTTGATAGGCGCTATAATTATTGCCATTTATATCGCTTTTAACAGATTTCATAAAACGGAGAAGGGGCGCTGGATAGTTGATTCTATATTGCTGAAATCTCCTGTTTTCGGAGATCTGTTGAAAAAAGTTGCTGTGGCCAAATTTTCGCGTACGTTATCAACAATGATGAGTTCCGGCGTGCCCATCCTGGAGGGGTTGACCATTGTAAGTAAAACTTCCGGTAATGTCGTTATAGAAAATGCTTTGTTAAAAACACGTCAGAGCATTTCTGAAGGACGTACCATATCGGAACCACTCGCCGAGACGGGAATTTTCCCGCCCATGGTTGTGCAAATGATTTCTGTGGGTGAGGCCACGGGAGCGCTGGATTCGATGCTCAGTAAAATTGCCAATTTTTACGATGATGAAATTGATGTCGCCGTGGATTCAATGACCGCGCTGTTGGAACCGGTAATGATGGTTTTCCTGGGAACGGTTGTTGGCGGCATGATTATCGCTATGTACCTGCCGATCTTTAAACTTGCTTCGGTTGTTGGTTAATACAGGCAGCATATCAAAATCAGACACAATAAAATGGTCGGGATGGCGCGATTTGAACGCGCGACTCCTGCGTCCCGAACGCAGTGCCCTACCAAGCTGGGCCACATCCCGACACGAAACGGACGATATAAAATTTATTTGTAATTGTCCACTTTTTTATTTAGTCTGAACTTACTTTCTGTAATTTAATACAGACATATCATCCCCTGCTGTAAATACTATCCCTTTCTTTGATTTATATAGGCAATTGTATTTTATTTCAGGGCGTGTTATAAAAAAGTAAATCTGTTGTGAAAAGGATAATCTGCGGATGATCATTTACGATTTAAAATGTGAAAAAGGACACAAATTCGAGGGCTGGTTTAAAGACCGGCAAGCATGGACTTTGCAAAATTCGCAAAAATTAGTTTCTTGTCCGGTGTGTAATAGTTCAAATATCGAAATAATTCCTTCTTCTATTACAATTATGGGAAAGGATTCGCGGGTGGAAAATAAATTTCAGAACAAGGAACTTTCTCCCGCTAATGCCCTGAAAATGTTGCATCAGTATATTGATAAAAATTTTGAAGATGTGGGCGATAAATTTGCCGAAGTTGCCATAAAGATTCATTATGGTGATGAGAAAAAACGAAACATTAAAGGAACAAGTACGCCTCAAGAGGAAGAAAATTTAAAGGAAGAAGGCGTTCAGTTCATTAAAATTCCTCTGCTGAAAATGGATAGTTAATCAATTTTTTGTCCGGCGTACTTTTCCAGAGTAATTTGATATTTCCCAACCCAATCCGGGTTTTTTTATTTCACAGGACTTCAGTTATGAGTAAATTTTATAAAAATGTTATCGAAGGCATTGGCAATACGCCGTTGGTAGAAATTTGCAGGCTTAATCCCAATAAAAAAGTCAAGATTTTTGCTAAAGTGGAAAGCGCTAATCCCGGAGGTTCCATTAAGGATCGCACCGCGCTATTTATGATTGAGAATGCGGAAAAAAGGGGAAGTTTAAACCATGATAAGATTATTTTAGAAGCAACCAGCGGCAATACGGGAATAGGTCTGGCGATGATTGCCGCAGTGAAGGGTTATAAACTTTGCCTGATGATGCCGGAATCAGCCAGTGAAGAAAGGAAAAAGATTCTGCGGGCCATGGGTGCTGATTTGTATTTCACTCCGGCCAATCAGGGGACTGATGGCGCAATCGAAGTAGCTTACAGGATGTTGCGCGAAAATCCGGATAAATATTACGGAACCGATCAATTTAATAATGAAGATAATATAGCCGCCCATTATTATGGTACCGCTCAGGAAATATGGGAACAAACCGACGGTGCTGTCACTATGGTTATATCAACCCTTGGGACCAGTGGTACGGCCATGGGAATTTCAAAAAGGCTTAAAGAACTCAACCCGCAAATAAAAATTGTCGGCGTTGAACCCTATCTCCAGCATAAGATCCAGGGGTTAAAGAATATGCGGGAGTCCTACCGTCCGGGAATATTTAATAAAAATATGCTTGATGAAAAGGTAAATATCCTGGATGAGGATGCTTTTGAAATGTCCCGCAGGCTCGCCCGTGAAGAAGGCATATTGGTGGGAATGAGTTCCGGCGCTGCCATGTTTGTAGCCGCGCAGAAGGCGCAGCAACTGGAAGATGGGTTAATAGTTGTTATTTTTCCGGATGGCGGAGAGCGGTATTTAAGCACGGAATTATTCGCGTTTAAAAAAGAAATTTCCACTTTTAACCTTTACAACGCCTTCAACCGCCGGAAAACTCTTTTTAATCCGATTAAAGTTGATGAAGTAAGTATACACACTTGCGGACCGACTATTCATGATACCCCTCATTTGGGAAATTACCGGCGGATAGTGGTTTCCGACTTACTCTGCCGCTATTTAATTTATAAAGGGTATAAGGTAAAACATGTTTTAGATATTGTCGATTTTACAGATAAATCAATTACAGGTTCAGAAAAGGCGGCAATGGAACTTGCCGATTATTCTCAGAAGTATTTGCAGGTTTTTATGGAAGATGCACGTATTTTGAATATTCGTCAGGATAATATCTATGTGAAAGCATCTGAAAATGTTGAGGCGATGTTAAAGATTGTCGAGAAATTGATCGACAGGAATTATGCATACGAAAAACTGCATTCAGTCTATTACAATATTTCCAAATTGGCTGATTATGGTATTCTTTCCAATATAGATTCGACAAAAACCAGACAGGGGAAATCAATTGATCTTGACGATTATGAGAAAGACAGTCCGGCGGACTTCGCTCTGCTGAAGAGATCAAGCTTGGCTGAGTTAAAAAGAGGTATTTATTATAAGACTGTATGGGGTAATGTAAGGCCAAGCTGGCATCTGGAATGCGCGGCCATTTCTTTTAAGTATCTTGGCGCGAATTATGATATTCACGTAAGCGGAGTGGATGAAACTTTCCCTCATTGCGAAAATATTCTAGCCATCAATAAAGCTTTTTCCGGCCATAATGGTCCTAATTACTGGATCAATGCAGAATTGGTAATGGTTGATGGCCGAAAGATGTCTCGTTCCCTGAATAATGCATTGCCTCTATCCCAATTAATACAAAACGGTTATAGCAGCAGGGATATACGTTTTTTCCTGCTGGGAGTGCATTATCGCAAGCCGGTTAATTATTCGGAGGGAGCTCTGCAGACAGCAAAAAATACTGTGAAGAAAATACAAACTTTCATCTGCCGGCTCAACGCTGTCAATAATGATAGCAAAGATGATTTTGCAGAAATCGATCAGTTGATCTATAATCTTAAACATGATTTTACGGCGGCATTAGATGATGATTTAAATATTGCCGGCGCGCTGGCAGCGCTATTTAATTTTATAAGTAAAGTAAATTCTCCTTTGACCAAAGGTGTCGTAAATAACAGCAATGCCGGGAAAATTCTGGCGGCACTGGAAAATATCAACGAAGTGTTGGGGATAATGGATTTTGAGGCTCAGACAGCTCAAAGGAAAATAAACGATTTGATCAGTAAGAGAGATGCGGCCAGAGGCGCTCATAATTGGGAGGAAGCTGATTCCTATAGAGCGCAGCTGGCTGAACTTGGCGTTGAAGTTTTGGATACGTCCCAGGGTGTAATCTGGCGATTTAAGTAAAACCATGAATACTCTAAGAAAGTCAGTAATAGCCGGTTCTTGGTATCCCGGAAGTTCTTCGGTTTTGAGAAGGGATATTGAGAATTATTTCAATTCGGTATCCGAATTGAAACTTAAAGGCGAAGTTGTGGGATTGATTGCCCCGCATGCCGGATACATTTATTCCGGAAAGGTAGCGGCACACGCTTATAACCTCATCCGCGACGAAAAATACGATGTGGTTATTGTTGTCGGACCGAGTCATCGGGTTGCTTTTCATGGAGTGTCTGTTTTCAGTATGGGCGGTTTTGAAACGCCTTTGGGAATTGTTCCAGTTGCCGAAGAACTGGCCGGGAAAATTATAAACTTAAGCAAAATAGCAGTAGATATTCCAAAGGCTCATTTGCAGGAGCATTCTGTGGAAATTCAGATTCCTTTTCTACAGGTTGCTTTGGGCGATTTTTCATTTTTACCGTTGGTAATGGGAGACCAGGACGCAAATACCTGCCAAGAACTTGCCGAGGCAATATATGAAGCTGCACACGGCAAAAAAATATTGATAGTGGGCAGTTCCGATTTATCTCATTTTTATAGCTACAGTATGGCGAAAAAAATGGATGCTATTGCTTTGGAATATCTGAAAAACGGCGATGCCGCGGGTCTTTTGCGAAGTCTGGAAAGTGGAGAAGTTGAAGCTTGCGGCGGAGGTCCGATGGCAGTAACCATGTTAGTTGCGCGTTTGATGGGGGCTGATAAAGCACATCTTTTGAAATATGCCAATTCAGGAGATGTCACAGGTGATAAGAGCTCGGTTGTTGGATATGCGGCGGCAGTTTACTGCAAATAGAACCAACTGTTTATAGCGTTCGTAGTAATTCAGCGGGAAATCATCTTTATAACTTTATTCTTACTCTGATAATTGAGTTTAATGAAGGAGTATAAAATGGAATTAACGGCTAAGGAAAAAAAAGTTCTTCTGGATATAGCGAAAAAGGCAATTGCAGCTAGAATTAACCATAAGGAAATGCCTGAATTAAAAACTGATTCGGAGAATCTCAAGCAAAAGAGAGGCGCGTTTGTAACTTTGAAAAAAGTCGGTCAATTGCGCGGCTGTATCGGTTATATAAAGGCGTATAAGCCGCTGGGGGAAACTGTGCAGGAGATGGCCATAGCGGCGGCTTTTAACGATCCGCGATTCCCGTCTTTAAAATCAGATGAACTTCAGCATTTAACTTTTGAAATATCCGTGCTGAGCCCTTTTAAACGTATAAAAGATGTCAATGAAATTGAAGTGGGAAAGCACGGTTTATACATAGTTCGCGGATACAATTCCGGCTTATTATTACCACAGGTGGCTATTGAATATAAATGGGACAGGGAAACTTTTCTAAAGGAAACTTGTTATAAGGCCGGATTGCCGCTACAGGCCTGGATGGATAAGGAAACGGAAATATATATCTTTTCTGCAGAATATTTTGGCGATACAGATTAACCATCGGATTCGTAAGCGAGTAAACACCTTCACCTGTCGCGGACGAAGTGAGCAAACATAGAATGATAATTTATCTCAAGAATCGAAGATTCTTCGCGACTTTCCGCAAAGAACGTCAATATTCTTTATTGAAATTGTATTTAACGGGGCAGAAGATTAAAGATGAAACCCCTGATAAATAATCGGACATTTAATGTTTAAATATTTAATATAAATGACTATTCCACGGGTATTCTTTTGATAAAACGTAATAAAAGCCTGGTCATCTTGATTTTTATTTTGGTGATATTGGCAGGACTTGTTTTGTACTCACCACGGTTTTTACTATACTCTTCAGAGTATAAGAAAGCTGATGCGATAATACTTTTCCTGGGGCCGGATTTTAAAGCACGTCAAAAAGAAGCTTATGGGTTGCTGAATGAGGGAATGGCCGATTACTTAATTATTCCGGCATATCATAAGACCTACAGAATTTCCGATAAAGGGAAGGAGCAATATTTATTACCTGATTTACGTTCAACTAAACCGGACAATAATAACCTTTTACATCCTCCGGACTTTTATGAGGATACGCATGTTGAAATAATTGAAGCTCAAAAAGTAATGTCCGGATATGGGCTGAAATCAGCAATATTTGTCAGTTCACCATACCATATGCGCCGGATCAAATTAATCGCCATGAAGGTATTTGATCCCGATAAGGGAAATTTTTATTTTGTCCCGACGCGTTACGAAAAAGTTCCAGTTAACTACTGGGAATTATCGTCGGCAGACTGGAAAAAAGTGAGGAGGGAATACGGCAAAATACTGTGGTTCTTCATTTACTTTACATGGTCAGGGTTGGTCCATGATTAATGTTTTGAAAGTTATATAAAAACCCCCTTAAGACATTATATCTTAAGGGGGTGCATGCTATACTACAGATCATGTTATATACGTAAGCTAAACATCTTTTCTTTTTTGACAGGCCTCCTGATAGAGTCTCATGATGCA
>Ga0187851_10000153_pt1 | contig 73294 bp, 62 predicted proteins | sample June2016WEW_6_10_FD_132997 | JGI IMG/M metagenome (GOLD analysis project Ga0187851, IMG submission 132997) | Peatland microbial communities from SPRUCE experiment site at the Marcell Experimental Forest, Minnesota, USA - June2016WEW_6_10 | ecosystem: Environmental > Terrestrial > Soil >... | reverse complement strand
GGGAAAACCGAACGTCCAGTTTGATGAGGGGGAGCTGGAGATAGAACCATTGGCAACTACGCCAGCTCTCTACTCTACTGTAACAAACACTTCCCTTGTAATATTATAAATCTTAAGTTTTATTAAATAATTAAGATTCATTATTTTTTGATCATTTTTCAGAAGGTATTTTTCAACCTTTTTTATCCATAAGAATATCCATAAAATATCTATTAAAATTTAGAGAAATTATTTTTAAGAAAATATGCATAATATTTTAAATACCATTTTTTAAAGAAAATATTAGCGCACACTTTTTACAGGTAAAAAATATTTATTTCATAACTGACGTTTACGTCCTAAAAATTCAGCGTCAGCAGGATGGATGATAATTTCCCCTTCGGGTAAATTATTTCATCGGCATTGCGCTCATATAAATTTTCACCTGTTTCTTTTCCGATCATCTGAATTGATTTTTCCATGTGACTGATAAACTCCCGCGCGGGCATCATTTCGCCATAAGTTCTGCTGAATGAGTATATGCACGCGCCTTTTTTTTCTACTTCCTTTGCTATAATCAGGGCTTCTTTTATCAATTGCAATACTCTTTGAGCTGTCGCGACAGTGCGGATTGGTAAAAAGTCCCACAGGGCCACGGCATGGCAGAAATGCGTGGTCGGATGGTAGGCCTGAAGCGAAATTGAATCTTCATGAATTTTATAGGATTTGATCATCAATTCTTTCGAGAATTCAAATTGAAACTCCGCAGGCATATCCTCTCTGCGAAAGCCCAGTTGCCATAGAACTTCTTCGGATGGCCGCTTCACAACTTCAGGTTTCGCGTCGAGAGGTTTTTTGGGATTCACAAATATATCTTCATCGCTTTTTAAAATGGTCTTCAGTATTCTGACTGTATCCATCAGGTACGAAGACCGGATTCCTGAAGGCGATACGGTTATTGCTTTTTCAAAAAGGTTTTCCGCCTCGTCAAAAGCCGCGAATGCGGATTGTTTCAGCTTATCTATTTCCTTGAGTTCTTTAATGGATGTGCCGTTTTCCCGTAAATATCTTACTGTCAACATCGCTTTTGCCAGATGGATTACCGCGTACTCGCAAAAATAATCTTCGGATTGGCTGATGCAGTTTTCCCGGATATACAGGGCCTCATGCTCCGCCATTTGAAAGAGTCCCAGGGCAATCGTATAGGAAGGGGCGCCGACAGCCATATTCCGGAAAAGCACCATTCGTAACGTCCGGGCGGTCAAATCGGTGGGATCAATCGAGAGGACTACGCGCATGATTTCGACAGCTTCGACAAACCGGCGGCGATAATAAAGCGTTTTGGCGATTTCCACTCCCAGCAGCGAATTATGCGGAAATCTGAAGAAAGTCTTTACCGCGTTGGGCTCGTCGGCTCCGGGCGGATAGGGCTCTCTCACGTCGGCAGGCCACAGCAGGCGGTTTAATTTTTCCATGGAGTCCGGATTGTTTTGCAGAATCTTGTCATCCAGCAGATCGGAAACAAAATCAAAATACAGCATGCTCCACAGTGAAATAATCCACCAGATCGTCAGGGCCTCGCCGTTGAATAATGTTGTTTCAGTGGGTTTCTGGCACAGGATTACGCGGATGTCGTTAATCAGCAGGCACTGGCGGGCGTAGTCCGATACACGGATGACCGGATCATCCGGCAGCCGGGCGTTCAAAAGAGGCAACAGATAGTTATCGATGCCTGTAAATTCTCCCGCGACAATGCCGATTGATAAAAATCTGTTCTTTGTGCAGTATTTGGACAACGCCCATTTAACAGCTATCTGATGCGCCAGGGAAACAGCGCTGCGCAGGCACTGCCGGTAGGCTGCCGGATCGCTGGCCTCTTTTTCCTTGGGAAAGTCTATATATGTTGTCGTGATATCGTGCGATCTCACTTTTCCCCATTGGCCGTAAAGAAAGTGGCTGATGGATTGTTCGACATAATTTTTCAGGGTTTTCTTCAGCCAGTTTACAATTTCGTGATCGATAACGTCTCCTCTGCCCGAAAGTGAGAATCCTATTCGGACTCCTTCTTTGTAATTCTCCGTCCGTTTGCTTTTGCCGCACAGTTTGAGCAAAGTCTCATAGTTCCATGTTGGAGCCAGATCCGCCCGTTCATGTCCCAGCCAGAAAGCGAAGCTGCGGAGGACATTTTTTTTATAGCCGGTATCCGCCGGTTCTTTTCTCAAGCGTGTAAACATGGAATTTGTCACTTTAGGCAGGCCGAGTTTCTCTCCCGCGATAAGCGCGTTGATCCTGTCCGTCAGAGCCCGCAGCGATAAGCTCAGGTGAAGCAGTTCATCTTTCTTGTCCAGGAGGTCTTCGAAATTAAGATGCTGGGGCGGCGCGTCACCCGCGGGAGTGAAATGATTGCTGATAAATGACTCCAGGCTTTTTAAGTCGGCAGTCTTGATAATCCCGTTGCGGGCCGCAAAATTGATAAAAGAATCAAGGATAATGGCGTTGTCGCTGTTTTGGGAAAACACGGTGAATGTTTCCGCAGCCGGAAAAACGGCCATCAGGGCGGATATTGCTTTTTCTTTTTTTGTCATAACTGCGTGACCTCTTGTGATTGTTTAGTTAATGAATTATTATCGGAATTAACATCATCGTTTCGGGAACGGCAGCCATCATTTGAAACAGATCAGTGTTTTACAATAAAACAGTATTTTTAATAAAACACCATGTAAAGTTGACAGTTGTTTTAATAAAGCATATAAAGACATATCTGAATTTGTTAGTCAAGTAAATATCCGGCATTGGCTGATTTTTCTGCTTGCCGCCGTTGCCGGTTAAAAATCGCAATCACAACATAAAATTAAGGGAGGTTTGAGTATGGAGCATTATAAACTGTTTATTGACGGGGAGTTTGTCGAAGCGGTAAGTGGTGAGGTTTTTGAAACCATCGATCCGGGCACAGGCGCCCCTTTTGCCACGGTAGCCAAAGCGGGCAAGGCTGATGCCGAAGCGGCCATCGCCGCGGCGCGGCGTTCCTTCGACAGCGGCATCTGGAGTAATCTCAGTCCGGCTGCCCGGGCGGACAAGGTCTATGATTTTGCCGATCAGGTCGGCCAGCAGACCCTGCGCCTGGCAATAACGGAATCGCAGGATGCCGGTCATGTTATAAAACTTGCCAAGTTTTGGGGAATGCTAGGCATGGGAATGCTCCGCAACCTGGGCTATTATGCCAGTCGGGAATTTCCCTGGCAGGAAGAAATCCCCTATTCGGGCAATGTTTTCGCCCCCGGCCGGGAATGGATCCGCCGCGAACCCATCGGCGTCTGCGTGGGAATTGTCCCCTGGAACTTCCCCGCCAGCATGGCCTTCTGGAAGATCGGCCTGTCTATTATCATGGGAAACAGCATCGTTCTGAAACCGGCCACCTCCACTCCGCTGACAGCGTTGATCATTGCCGAAGCGGCAAAGGCGGCGGGCATCCCCAAAGGCGTTATCAATGTTCTTCCCGGCCCCGGCGGAGAACTGGGCAAGATTCTGTGTACACATCCCGATGTAGATAAAATCGCCATTACGGGCAGCACCGAAGTCGGCAGCCAGGTCATGAAAATGGCCTCCGATTCCGTGAAGAAGGTCACTCTGGAACTGGGCGGAAAATCGGCAAACATCATTCTGGATGACGCCGATATCAATCTTGCGGTGAACGGCGCGTGTTTCGGAACGTTCTTCCATCAGGGCCAGGTTTGCGAATCGGGAACGCGCGTGCTGGTTCCGGCAAAAATTTATGATGAATTCGTTGAAAAGATGAAGAAGAGGGCGGAGGATATTCGCGTCGGTTATCAGCTTTTGCCGACAAGCCATATGGGTCCTCTGGCTAATTCAGCCCAGTTGGCCACGGTGGAAAAATATGTGAAACTGGGGCAGAAAGAAGGGGCAACCCTGCTGACCGGCGGCAAGCGCGTCGTGATGGAAGGCCTGGAAGGCGGTTACTATTACGCCCCCACGATCTTCACCGATGTTAAGAACTCCATGAGAATTGCCCAGGAAGAAATCTTCGGGCCGGTGGTCTGCGTCATCAAGTACGAAAGTGATGAAGAAGCCGTGGCGATTGCCAACGACTCCATATACGGCCTGGGCGGCGGCGTCTTTTCGCGCAGCAATGCCCGCGCGGTGCGCGTCGCGGAAAAAATCCGGACGGGAACGGTCTGGATCAACAACTACCACATTTTTGCCGATTTCTGTCCCTTCGGCGGTTACAAGCAGTCAGGCGTGGGCCGCGAACTCGGAGCGGCGGGACTTGCCGAATACACCCAGATCAAGCGCATTCACGTAAATTCCTTCGCCTCGGTGGAAAGCAACTTCACTATGTCGTGTCTCTCCGATGATACCAAGGTCGCCCTCGTCCAGTATAACTGCCCGACGAATATCATCTCCGGTCACGGAACACTTTCCGCCATCTATAAAGAGGTGGTCAATCTGGGCTGCAAACGGGCCATGATTATGACTGATCCCGGTGTGGTGAAAGTGGGACTTGCCCAAAAAGTCAAGGATGCCCTCGTTGAATTCTGCGTGGGTGTTTTTGATGAAATCGCTCAGGATACGGACCTGGATATTGTGGATGCGGCGACGGCAAAGGCGCGTGAGCTCAAAGTGGATTGTATCGTCAGCGTCGGCGGCGGCAGCGTCATTGACACGGCAAAAGCTGTTTGCGTCGCCCTGAAAAACGGCGGCAAAGCCAATGATCACATCGCTCTCAACCGTCTCCAGGAACCGCAGACCCCCCATATCGTCATTCCCACGACCTCAGGAACGGGAAGCGAAGTGACCAACGTCGCCGTCATCAAGAGCAAGACAGCCGGACGAAAGGTCTTTCTGGTTGATCCCCGGATTATTCCCAATACGGCGATCCTCGATCCGCAGTTTACCATGACCCTGCCTCCGGGATTGACAGTGACGACGGCAATGGATGCCATGACTCACGCGGTGGAAGCCCTGACAAGCATTCTGGCTCAGCCCATCTGCGATGGACAGGCTCTTCATGCTATCCGCCTGATCAGGGAAAATCTGCCCAAGGTTATAGCCAATCCTCAGGATGAAACAGCCCGCAACCAGCTTCAGGTTGCCGCCACCATGGCCGGATGGGCCTTCACGATTGCTCAGGTCGGCCTGGCTCACGCCATGGCCCACACCCTGGGAATTTTATACAATGTGCCCCACGGCGCGGCCTGCGGCATCGTCCTGCCCGCGGTCATGCGCTACAATATAGATTTTGCCACGGATAAACTGGCGTTGGTTGCCCAGGCTCTGGGCGTCAACATCAGCGGTATGGATGACAAGACGGCAGCAGCGGCGGCCGCGGATGCCATCGAAAAACTGATGAAAGAAACAGGCCACCCCATGCGGTTGCGTGAAGTAAAAGTGCCCGAAGACGGTCTGGATATGGCTGCCTTCCATGCCATCTGCGATACGGCAGCGCTTTTCAATGCCAAGCCCGTGAACGATCCCGGTGAAATCGCAGTGCTGTATAAGTCAGTGTATTGATTAATTCCTGCCGGTAACAACACCGCCATCCTGATGGATGTCTAATCAGGATGGCGGTTGTTGCCAAGACCACTTCTAAATCAAAGCGCTATTTTTGTTGGCATCGTCGTCGGTTTCCTCAACGTATTGCTATATACGTCTCGTCGCCTCCTCCTTGCCGCCTCAATATCATCTTTGCTTTAGAAGCGGTTAAGAACAGCTAGGTTAGGCCGGGTCTTTTGTACCCGGCCTTTCTTTTTCCACATTTATTTTTATAATCTTAGAAATTGACAGTGGCGGACTGTTATTGTAAAAATACATCACGAATTGTCCCATAAGGAAGATACCGGAGATTGACTACTAAAAAAAGAATTATTAAAACAGTTTTAATATCTTTTATTGCGATTATCGTGCTTTTAACGTCTGCCTGGTATTTTGCTACCTATCAACTGTATCGTTTGGAAAACTATAAAGAATCCATCACACAAGCCCTGGGAAAGGGATTGGATCGTGATGTTACTTATGAAACGGGGAAAGCCGTACTGACCCTTCGCACAGGGCTGGCGATACGATTTACCAATGTAGTGATTCGGGATAAGGATAAGACATCGAATTTACTTATCATCAAAACTGCTTTTTTCCGGGTTAATCTTCTTCCGCTTTTGAGAAACCGTCTGGTTTTAAGGGAAATAATTTTCGATCAGCCCCAACTGTTGCTGAAACGGGACAGTAATGGTGTGCTGAATATCGCCGATATCTTAACGGGCGAAAAGAAAGAAACGGGCATAGAGTTTCGCAGGCTTACCATACGGAACGGGCTGGTGATTTTAGCTGATCAGGGCGCTCTTCAGAATGCGGGCGGTGGGAGTCTTATAACAGCGCTGGGGAATCTTTATTGCCGGGTTGATCAGCCTATCTGGCGCGATACGTCGCGTTTCCATATTACCACCGATATCGTGGAGGATAAAAGCAAATCGACACTTATGATTGATGGAACTCTCCTTCCTGCCCGTACGGGCAGGCCGTTGGCGGAGAGTAAAGTCGATGCAGCCATCCATCTGGAAGAAGTGAATTTACATCATTATCGTCCTTACTTTGTCAAATATCTGCCGTTTGAACGGTTGGACGGCCGCCTGAAGGTAGAGGCAAACTTATCGGGAACGTTCGCGAATTTCATATCGAAGGGAAACGTCACCTTCAAAGATGTCGTGCTTAATTATCCGAAAGTTTTCCACGGTCCCGTGCGGTCACAGACGGTATCTGCCGATTACGCTCTGACGCGCAATAACGGGGATATCAGGATTGATGTCGCCCGCCTGGAGTTGGATCACTTCGCGGCGGCCGGTAATTTTTCTCTGCGTGATATGGACAAGGATGATCCCCTGCTGGAAGCAAACGCCGTTACTTCCAATTTTTCCTTTAAAGAAGTCCGGTCTTATGTTCCCTGGCGAATCATTCCGGGCGGCGTCGGCGATTTTATTGAGGAGCACATCAAGGATGGGAATTTCCGGCTGGTCGAGGGGAAACTGATCGGACGACTGAGCCAGATCGAAAATATATTGAAACCGGAAAATGCCGGTATTCTTACCATCCGGGGCCTGGCCGACAATGCCGTTTTTGCGCCGGGCGGTACGTCGCCTGTCTTTCACGACATTAATGGCAAACTGGAGTTGATAAACAGGCAGTTCATGATCAAAAATATAAAGGCGCGTTTCGGCGATTCGCCCTGCACAGTAGAAGGAGCCATTTCCGATTTTGGGCAGCCGGGGCCGAGTGTTTATGTCGTGAACATGAACCTTATCCCCACGCGGGATGAACTTCTTTGGCTTTTCGGAAAAAAAGCATTAAACGATTTGAAATATAACCCCTCTTCCGTTCTTTATTTGTCGGCGCAGGGTCCGGATGATAATTTTAACATAAAGGCAAAATGGGATCTGGCGAATAACAACTATTCTTTCCGTGATCTTCTGGAAAAACCGCAGGGAAGAGCCAATCAGATATATGCCGAAATTATAATTAATAAGGCTGGTTTTTTAGTCCCATTTTTCAAGTATGATCTGCCGCCTTTTGAAGTAAGCGGAAAGGTCATGATTCCTTTCAAAGGCAAAAGTCCTCTGACTGTTAATGTCGGGTCAAAGGCGTTTAATATTCACGAAGCGGTGGGGGTTTTGCCGGGTCTGCGGAAGCTTGATCCCGTGGGAACGAGTCTTGTCGGCCTGACCGGCCGGGGATATCTGGAAGATATTGATTCTTTTCAATGGAAGGGAAATTTGTCTGTCACAAATGTCTCTTTAAAGCCGCCCGGCGGCGTCAGGCCGGTGAAGGGATTGACGGGAAATGCCATTTTACTGGGAAGCAAAATATCAACATCGCTTTTCAAGGCAACCATTGGAGAAAGTCTCTTTCAGGCCAAATGCAGAATGGACGATTTCCATCAGTTGAAAACCGCCTGTCAGTTTGATGCCGTGTCGTTAAAACCTGCCGATATCGGATTGCAGGGCCAGGAGTTTTTCCGCGACATAAAAGGACAGGTTTACATTGAAGATAAACATCTGCGCGTGGACAAGCTGTCGTTTCGGTCCAGAAAATCTGTTTACAACCTGACGGGGGATATCCGGGATTTTGACAATCCGAAGATTAATATGACCCTGATTTCGCCATATGTCAGATGGGATGATCTCGCCTATCTTTTAGCCATGAAGAAGTATCCGAAGCTGGGGCCGGGCGAAAAAAACAAATCCAATTCCAATATGGAACTCAACGCGGCTCTGCGCGTGGAGGCTGGCATGTTTAATGATATCGACTTCAAAAAACTAAGCGCCTCTTTGAAATACAATAGAGGAATTCTGAATATCGAAACACTGGAAGCCGGCGTGTTCGACGGTAATCTCAAAACAAAGGGCAGGGTGGATATCCGGCCTGACGCTCCAAACCGCTACGCGTTGAATTTTTCCGCAGGCAGGCTATCACTTGAAAAGCTTCAGAATTTTATCAAATATGGAGACCGCTTTTTTACCGGCAACCTGTCGATTGCGGGAGATATAACCGCTGTGGGCAGCAATGCCGACGATTTCAAAAATACGGCAGTGGGCGCGTTTAAAATCCGGGCGGAAAAAGGAGTCTTAAAGAAGTTTTCCGTTCTTTCCAAGATATTTTCCATTCTCAATATCTATCAATTGTTTAAATTCCAGCTGCCCGATATGGCTTCAAACGGCATGCCTTATAATGCCATTACGGCCGATATTTCTCTTAAGGATGGCATCCTGTCTTCGGACGATTTCTTCATCGAAAGCGATGCCATGCAGATTTCCGGCATAGGCAAAATCGATCTGGTAAAAAAAGAAATAGATAATACCGTAGCTATTCATCCGCTGCATACCATTGATAAAACCGTGTCGAAAATTCCCATCGTGGGATGGCTTGTTACCGACGAGAAGGGCAATCTGATCACTGTCCATTTCAAGGTTGAAGGAAAACTGGATGACCCGAAGGTAAATCCCATCCCGGCCCAATCAATTGCTAAAGGAACCCTGAATATTTTCAGGCGGATTTTTCAATTGCCGGGACAGCTATTCACGAATACGGAAGACGTCCTTCTGGGACACTAGAGGGACCCATTTTGCTTCTAACAGCTGATTGCAAAGTGGCTTTTACAGGAAAAACGGGATAATATAATATTTTTCAGCTAATATCCCATTGACATAACGCGCTGTAATTCTTATTATAATATCAAAGCAAATTCTTATAATATAAGTGCAGGGGCAAACTTAAGTTTTTGCATCCTGCATTTAGTCGTTTTCAAACTGTACGGAAAGAAACTTTCAACAATTAGTTAAAAAAACAGGGGTGGCGGATATGGATGATGTGATCACCCGGATTGTCGAGATTGAAAGGCAGTGCTCAGCTGATGTCGAGCAAGCCCGGCTTGAGTACGGAAAAACGATTGAAGCTCACAAACGCGTTCTTGAGGAAAAAAAGGCTAAGGAACGCGCCCGTATTATATCTATAGAAAATACCAGACTGACGCAAGCCGTTGAGGATGCAAAAGTGCAGACAGAGGCGGCCTCTGCCGCCGTCTGGAGGGAAAACGATCGCCTCTTTGAGGATCACGTCCTAAGGGGGGCGATAAAAGAAGATATAATTTCCATTCTGCTTACGAGTTAGGTAGGGAACTATGCGAAATTATGCCGATGAAGATAATCTTCACGCCCGGATTTATGCCATGAGGGGCCGTCTGCTTTCTTTACGGGATTATGCCTCAATGGTCAGGGAGCAGCAGACGTCTGCATTAAAACCTTCCGGCGTCCACGATTTGATTGAGACCAAAGAAAATCTATTTCGGGAACAGATCGCCCCTGTTATCGCGATTGCCGAAGCATACGACAAATACGAGCCGATTTTTCTTGCCTATCTTCGTCAATTCGAAACGCGCAACGCGAAGATGTTACTGGCAAAGGCCTATGGCAAAAAAAGCCTGGAACAATGGTATGATATCGGTCCCTTTGCTACTCTGGATAAGGAACTGCTTAAGAAAAATCTATCGCCTGATGAAATAAAATCGCTTATCGCCGACACCTTTCTTGCCGATGATCTTAAAGATTTTCGGGGTTATCTGCGAATGGAGATTAATCTGGATATCAGCCAGACCCGGAATCTTTATAATTCTTCAAAATTGCTTTCCTTCGATTCCAAAAAGGAATTTCAGGAAATGGCTCTCAGGCGTATAGCCGTATTGACGCTCATCTGGTCATACAGGCTTACGGCATATTATCACTGGAGCCATGAGCAGATTCATTCTTATCTGGAAAAATTCAATAACCTGTTCGACGGTGACGCGCGGTCTGGGATCAGAATTGTGGAGGAGGAACTCAACCGGAATCTGGAACAAATACGCAAAGGGGGCGGTCAGGAACCATCTATCATTGATATCGAAAGCCAACTTGAGCAGAGTTATTATGCCTGGGTATCCTCTATGTTTCACAGGGACTTCCATTCCATTTATTGTGTCGTTGCCTATCTGTGGCTGCTCTTTTATCAGATCAAAAACCTGTTTCGTGTGATCGACGGCAGGCGTTTCGGGATGTCTAACGAGGCGATCCTGAATAAAATGATATGTGACCGGTGAGGGCAATGTTTGTAAAATCGGATATACGCAAAATCACGATTGCTCTGGAAAAGGCTTTCTACTCCGAAGTGTATTTCGCGCTGGGCAGGGCGGGAATCATTCATCTGTCCCGTTTTCCCCAAAGCGATTCCGGGGCGGATAGCGGACTTCAGAACGAGGAAGCTCTGACCAGGGATATTATGGCGGGAACGGAGTATGCTCTGAAGGCCCTGAAAATTTCGTTTCCTGAGGCTGAAGCATCCCTGCCGGTTGTTGACAATAGCCCGATTACTGACAAGGGAAAAGACGCGGCGTTTGTCGCAAGGACAAAAAAGATCGTTGGGCGGGCCACGATGATGCTCTCAAAGATTCGGGATACCCAGGACGTTGTTGCAAGGCATTTAGAATATATTGATGTTCTGGGTAAGATGGGCATCGAACCATCCATGATAAAAAAGGCGCGGCTTGCTAAAATTGTTTTCGGCACGGTGGAAAATGCCGTTGATGTCCATGCTGATAGTCGCTTTATGCTTGCCGCTGAAGGCAACTATGTGTGCGGCATCGCTTTGTCTTCGGATTTTCCGGCGATTATACGGTTTTTGAAAGACTATGGGTTTACGGATAAAACAGACGATGTAAATCCAGCGCCGGTGGAGAATCTGAAAAAACGAATGGACAATTTAAGGCGGCGCGAAGAAGTTATTAAAAAATACTTAAATCATCTGAAAGAGGAAAGCGGACAGGCGCTTCAGGAATTGCATCGCGCCTATCGCGCCTATGAGGAAATACTAAAAGTAATGCGCATGTCCTTGTTTTCCGCCAAAGCAATATTCATCACGGGATGGATGGACATTAAGAACATGGAACGACTCGTTACTATCCTGCGGGGTATTTGCGGCAACAAGTTTATCCTGTCCGAGCGCAAAGACCCGGACGCGCCGGTGCGTCTGCTGAACATGCGGCTCTTTAAGCCTTTCGAACTGCTGGTGAAAATAATGGGCATGCCGTCCAACCGGGAAATTGATCCCACACCGCTTGCCGCTATAACATTTGTTCTTATGTTCGGCCTGATGTTCGGCGATCTGGGTCAGGGGCTGGTGATTATGCTGGGAGGTTTAATGCTGAAGAGAGACGGCCTGAAAAAGGCGCGGGAAGAACTGGCGCAGGCCGGAGGAATATTGATTGCCTGCGGACTCTCCGCCGCCGTCTGCGGCCTGCTCTACGGCAGTGTATTTTCCAGCGAGCGTATTATACCCGCGCTCTGGTTTCACCCGACCCAGCACATCATGAAACTGTTTGCATTCACAATTCTGATGGGAGTGGTTTTTATTGCTGCGGGTCTTATTGTCAACATCCTAAACTGCATCCTCAACGCCGATTATACCGAAGCTCTTTTAGAAAAGCGGGGACTTGTTGTGCTTGTGATTTACGCTTTCATCGTGCTTGCCGCCGTGAATTTTCAAACCGGCGGCGGACTTCCCGTGATGTGGGCCATAAGCGTTTTTATTGGACTGCCGCTGATTCTTTTTTCATTGAGGGGCGTGATTGGTCCCCTGCTCTTTCGGAGCGCGAAACCTCACAGCATTTCGGAATATATTATTGAAACGGTTATGGACATCGTGGAGATTGCCTTGAGCATGTTTGCCAACACAATATCATTTATAAGAGTGGGGGCATTCGCGCTTTCGCACGCGGGTCTAAGCATAGTAACTTATACTCTGGCGGGGATGGCCGATCCTTCCATGAAATCAGCGGGAGCCATCGTCATTATTATTACCGGGAATATTTTCATTATCGGGTTTGAAGGTTTGATCTGCGGTATTCAATCCATGCGTCTTGAATACTACGAATTCTTCAGCAAATTTTTCAAGGGGGAAGGAATTATATTCTCCCCTTTTACATTAAAAGTGAAAGCATCGGAGGTGTAAGATGAGTAAAAAATATGTAGTGTTGGCCATGATCAGCGGAGCCGTGTGGCTTCTTCCGGGGGTGATTTATGCCGCGGAAGTGGCGGCGGTAAAGGCGGGAGCGGACTGGATGGGCATGGCCTATATAGGCGCGGGGCTTGCCGTGGGATTGGCCTGTCTTGCCAGTGGTATTGCCGTCGCCCGCATAGGTTCGGCTGCCATCGGCGCGGTGAGCGAGAAGTCGGAGCTTATGGGAAGAACATTGGTTTTCCTGGGGCTGGCGGAAGGTATCGCCATTTACGGCCTGATAATCGCCATCATGATTTTGAATAAATTGTAATATGGATAAAATTTATATTATTGGGGACATGCATACGGTGAGCGCGTTTCGCCTCTCCGGGGTGGAGGGCGTGGAGGCCTCTCCAGAAGAAGCATCAAACAGACTGGAAGAGATCATAGGTTTTAAGAATGCCGGTATCGTATTGATGACAAACGATCTGACCAAAGATCTTCAGGCGAGAATCAGGGAGATCAACCTTAATATGCAAAGCCCCGTGATCATTGAAATACACGGCATTGACGATACGGAAGGGTTTCGCAGATCGGCTATGGGTTATATTTCCGAGGCTCTTGGCATATCTTTGTAAGGATATATCATGGACAATACAACTTTGGAAAATTCCATTCGGGAAGAATCCGCGCGGGTGATTGCCGAAATCAGAGAAAAGGAGTCTCTGGAGATCAGACAATTGGACGACATTCATACATCTGAGATAAATAACTTCCGGAAGAAGACCGAAGCCGAAACAGAAACACGCCTCCGGCAGGAATTTTCCAAATTGGAGAATAAAGCCATTCTCGAGCGCAGAAAGTTCAAACTTCAAAGCATGGAGCAGCTTATCAACGGTATTATCAATGAACTTATGAAAGGAATACGGGATAATTCGTTCTACAGAAAATTTCTGATTGATGCGGTATGCGATATTGTTAAACAAATTCCGGCTGGCGTCGAAGTAAGGCTAAAGCCTGAAGACCTCTTCCTGGAAAAGGAAATCATGACGGCCATTGGAGCCGCCGGCGGAAATCAGAGTGTAGTCGTTAAAGGAGATCCGAACATTTTATGGGGCGGATGCCTCGTTTGGGATCAGGCGCAAAAACGCGTCTTCAACAATACGATTGAAAGAATCTATTTCAGGAAATCTCTTCTGATCCGTCAAAGGGTCATGAAGATCCTGACGGAGCAATCACGCAGTGGGCAGGAAACGGTTACAAAGTAGTTTAGGCCCCTGAGGAGTGAATGTGGACGATGTGTTGACAGGAATGGTGATCGCGGTAAACGGGCCTATTGTCAAGGCAGTGGGCCTCAAGGGAATAAGAATGTATGACATCGCCGAAGTCGGTTCGGACCGTCTTATCGGCGAAGTGATCAGGCTTGTCGATGAAATCACCATCATTCAGGTGTATGAGGATAACACCGGTCTGAAACCGGGCGACGAAGTAATTTCCTATGGCCGGCCTCTTTCAGTCCTTTTGGGGCCGGGACTTATTGCCAATATCTACGACGGCATTCAACGCCCGCTGATCGGTATCTCCGAGGTGTGCGGAAGTTATATCAAAAAGGGGATAAAGTTATCCCCGCTGGATATCAGCAAAAAATGGGGTTTCCTGCCGCTTGTAAAAGCCGGCGCTGACGTCAGTGACGGAACAATTGTAGGAGAGATACAGGAGAGTCCGCTTGTTGTGCACCGGGTAATTGTCCCGCCGGGAATTTCGGGAAGATTGACCCGGATTGCCTCAGCCGGAGTCTACACGATAGTAGACGAAATATATACGATTGACACGGATACAGGCATTTACAATGGAAAACTTGCCGTGTACTGGCCGGTGAGAAAGTCGCGTCCCAGCAGAAACAGGAAGAAACCTTTCATACCGCTTATCACAGGCCAGAGAGTCATCGACACGTTTTTCCCCATTGCCCGAGGAGGCACTGCCGCAATTCCCGGGGGGTTCGGCACGGGGAAAACCATGACGCAGCATTCCCTGGCGAAGTGGTGCAACGCGGATATCATCGTTTACATCGGCTGCGGCGAACGCGGCAACGAGATGACGGATGTTCTCACGGAATTTCCGAAACTCGTCGATGAAAGAAACGGCAGGCCTTTGATCGAACGTACAGTCATGATCGCCAATACATCCAATATGCCGGTTCCAGCGCGGGAGGTAAGCATTTACACGGGAGTGACAATCGCGGAATATTACCGCGATATGGGATACAGCGTAGCGATTATGGCCGATTCCACATCGCGCTGGGCTGAAGCGCTGAGAGAACTTGCCAGCCGCCTTGGCGACATGCCGGCCGAAGAGGGCTTTCCGCCATATCTCGGCACAAGGCTCGCCGAATTTTACGAGAGGGCCGGCCTGGTGGAAACACTTTCGGGCAGGGACGGCGATATCACCATCATCGGCGCGGTCTCTCCTCCCGGCGGCGATTTCTCGGAGCCCGTCACGCAGCATACGTCAAGATTTGTAAGATGCTTCTGGGCGCTCGATAAGACGCTTGCCGACGCGCGGCACTATCCGTCCATAAGCTGGATAGACAGCTATACGGAATACCTGATCGACATTGAAAACTGGTGGAAAAATCTCGACAGTGAATGGCTTGCCGCCAGAAATGAGGCCATGAATATTCTGCTGGAGGATCATCGACTTGAACAGGTCGTGAAACTTGTAGGCTCTGACGCATTGCCGCCCTCGGAGCAGTATATTCTCTTTACCGCCGAAATGATCAAGAACGCCTTCCTGCAGCAGAACTCTTTTGATCCACAGGATAAGTTTTGCAGCCCGGAAAAGCAGATAAAACTTCTGAAGAGTCTGCTTATTCTTTACAAAAAAGGCATGGAGCGGGTGCGTGAAGGCGTGCCTGTAAAAGATATTGCCGGGCTTGATGTTGTCACGGAAATCGTGCGGCTTAAATCGGAAATTCCCAATCAGGAGCTTGCCCGGATAGATGAATATGTAAAGAGGATGGAGCAGGGACTCTCAGCGCTGAAGTCGCCGTCGCAAGAGGTATAATATGTCAGCAGAAATCGAATACACGAATCTCTCAGGAATCTCCGGTCCATTGATTTTTGTTGATGGAATCAGGGGAGTCGGTTTCGGTGATATCGTGGAAATCCGCGATGCTTCAGGTGAAGTGCGTGTCGGCCAGACTCTGGAAGTGGATGAACAAAGAGCCGTGGTTCAGGTGTTCGAAGGTACAAGCGGTCTTTCGGTGCAGGGAACGAGGGTTACCTTTGTGGGAAAAGCGCTGGAAATCCCGGTGGATCGTGAGATGCTGGGCAGAGTCTTTGACGGTCTCGGAAGGCCGATTGACGGAGCTCCGCAGGTCATCACGGACAGGATGATGAATGTGAACGGCCTGCCGATAAATCCCTGGAGCAGGGAATATCCGCGGGATTTCATCCAGACGGGGATATCCGCGATTGACGGGATGAATACTCTTATCCGCGGCCAGAAGCTTCCGATATTTTCGGGCAGCGGCATGCCGCACAACCGCATTGCCGCCCAGATAGCGCGGCAGGCAAGGATACTTACGGCCGAAGAGGAATTCACTGTCATCTTTGCCGCTATGGGAGTGAAATTCGACGTGGCCAGATTCTTCATCGATTCCCTTGAAGAATCGGGCGTTCTCACCCATTCCGCGATATTTTTAAGCCTTGCCGACTCGCCCTCCATCGAACGCCTCGTCACGCCGCGAACGGCGTTGACGCTTGCCGAGTATCTGGCCTTCGAAGAAGGGATGCACGTCCTCGTGATTCTGACGGATATGACGAATTACTGTGAGGCCCTCCGGGAACTATCCAGTTCGCGCGGCGAGATACCGTCGCGCAAAGGTTACCCCGGTTATCTATACAGCGATCTGGCCTCCATATATGAACGCGCGGGCAGGCTAAAGGGCGGCAAGGGGTCCATTACCCAGGTGCCGATACTCACCATGCCGAGCGACGATATTTCTCATCCCGTGCCTGACCTGACCGGTTATATCACTGAAGGCCAGATTGTGCTGGAGCGGGAGCTTTTCAACAAGGGAATTTATCCGCCCATTGCCGGTCTGCCTTCCTTATCCAGACTGATGAAGGATGGAATAGGGGAGGGAAGAACGCGTAAGGATCACGGTCAGGTGGCCGCTCAACTTTTTGCATCTTATGCGAAAGTCAAGCGCATACGGGCGCTGGCGGCGATTGTCGGAGAAGAGGAACTTTCCGAACTCGATAAAACCTATTTGAAATTCGGAAGCGCTTTCGAGGAGATATTTTTACGCCAGGCTTACGAGGAGAACCGTTCGATTGAGCAGACGCTTGATATCGGCTGGCGGATGCTCTCGCTGCTTCCCCGCGATGAGCTGTATCGCATAGCCAGAGAGGATATACAAAGATACTATATGCCCGAGACGAAGACGGAAGGAGAATAAATAATGCCGAAGATAGAACTTCCCCCTACAAAATCATCGCTGCGCAAGCTCAAGGAAGACCTGGCTTTTGCTTATGAGGGTTACGATCTGCTCAACCAGAAACGCGAGATTCTGGCCATGGAGATCGTCCGGAAGATCGGCATCATCAGGAAGATCGAGGCCGATTTTCAGGAGGTTCTGAATAAACTCTACGTGGCCTATAAGAATGCGGCGCTGGATATGGGTTCCGAGGCCGTCACTTTGCAGAGTTGCCTGGAAACGAGAGGTTATTTTCTCCACATGGATTATGCCAAATTCATGGGATTGAAGCTGTTAAATATCAGGCTTGATCTTAAGACTCCCCGTCTTGCGCATAATCTGCCGCAAACGACGGCTGTCTACGACAACGCCAAGGCGCAATCCGGAACGGCGCTTCCAATGCTTGCCGAATACGCGGCCGTCATAAAGTCTGTTATCATGCTGTCGAGGGAACTAAAAAAAGTGCAGCGGCGCGTAAACGCGCTGGAGAAGATATTCATTCCTCAACGCGAGGAATCGAAAAAGTATATCACGGACAGGATTGAAGAGATGGAGCGCGAAGAAATCTTCGTGAAGAAGCTTATCCGGCAGCGTCAGCAGCCGCAGTTCTGATAAGAAGATCGATTCAGTTAATTTCATAAGGAGGGGGAGATTAACAATGAAAGTATACGCCGTTAAATATTTGGATCTGGTAGAAAAACACGCGGATAAGATTGCCGCCAGATGGCTAAAGGATGTCAAGAGTAATGACAAAACATCAACGTATAAAAATCTGGATGAACAGAAAATAACCTTTCAGTGCGTGCGGTTTTATCAGAATTTCAGCAAGATGTTTCTTGATGAAAAAATCACGGATGATGTATGCAGATATTTCCGAAGTTATGCGCGGGAAAGTTACGCGATGGGCATTCCGGGGAAAGAGACTATTTACGCGCTGATACTGATGAGACGCCATATCTGGCTTTATGCCGAGTTTCAACTGATATTCAGTTCGGGGATTGCGCAGCAGGAAGCCATGGACACGCTAAACCGCACCATTTTGCTGTTTGATTACGCAGTTTACGAGGTGACCAGAGAATATCAGAAACAGATGAAGGAGGATACCGTGCTTTAAGATGCCGCGATCCTGCCGTATGAATTGCCGGCGGGAGCTTTATCGCGTCCTCTTTCGGCGATGATGAGTTTGGCGCCGGGCATTTCTCCGCGTGAAAATGCGATAAGCATGCGTACCAGACCCTTATGGAACCTGCCTTTCTCCGCTTCGTCGAGCAGAAGATCTATAGCTGCCCGAAGTGAAAAAGGTCTGGTTCTGTAAGGCCGCTCCGATATCAGCGCGTCGAGGGCGTCAACCACGCCTATTAACTTGGAATATTTATTGAGTGTTTTTATCCCCAGAGGATAACCGGAACCGTCAAGCCTTTCGTGATGCTGAAACGAAGAAAAAGCGTATTTCTGATGATCCTTGCCGAAATAATAATGCAAAAGCACGTAACCTATCAGCGGATGCGAGCTTAATATTTGACGTTCATACATGGTGATCGGCGTAGGTTTATCCAGAATGCTCAGAGGGATTCGCGATTTGCCAAGATCATGGAAGAGGCTCAGCAGTATCGCCATCTCCGGCAAGTAGTAACTTTTATGTGGATAGTCAAAAGATATCTTTCCGGAAAGTATCGCGATGACGATAATATGCCGATAAGTGTATGGCGTCAGTTTTTTCATATAAGCGAGTTCGGATAATATCTTCTCCGGTATTTTGATACGGTTGATTGAATGGATTATTTTTTGATTGGTTTTTGAAGGGTATAGAATATTCGAATATCGTTTGTCTTTAAAAGTCTTGATTAAATCCTTCATCATCCATGTGTCTTTTATCGGGATGTAACGGATTTTTGCGGATAAAGCGGAGATGTTTTCAAGTGTTTTTCTGCTGATGGTGTCTCCGGCTTTTACGAGCAGTGTTTTATCAATCGCGTATAGGTCGTTTTCCAGCTTCATGCGCGTCTCCTGTTAAGAAATTCAAGCTTTAGAGGAGTCTGAAGCTCGCTCTTTAGATGATAAAATTCTCAGCCTGCTGTGCTTTCTGCTGTAGAAAAAGTAAATCACCATGCCTATTGCCATCCATACAATCAGCCGTATCCACGTGTCCAGCGGCAGGAACGCCATCTGGAGTATCGTGACGATAGCTCCGGCAATGGGGACAAACGGGACCCAGGGCGTGCGGAACACGCGAGGAATTTCCGGATGGCGATATCGCAGCACAAGTACGCCTATACACACAATGATAAACGCAAGCAACGTGCCTATTGAAACCAGTTCTCCGAGAATGTTGATAGGAAAGACGCCGGACACGGCTATCGCGACGCATCCGGTGAGAATAGTCGGCACATAGGGTGTCTTGAAGCGGGGATGCACGCGGGCAAAAGCGGACGGCAGCAAACCGTCACGCGCCATTGCAAAAAATACGCGCGGCTGGGCCATGAGCAGCACCAGCACCACGGAACTAAGTCCCGCGATTGCGCCGAATTTGATGAAAGGACGAAGCCACGCTATGCCCGGTCCCGCCGCATTAACGGCAACGGCAATGGGATCGGGAACAGACAGACTTGTGTATTTCATGATTCCGGTAAGTACGCCGGACATGAGGATAAAAACGGCCGTGCAGATGGCAAGCGATCCCAGAATGCCGATTGGCATGTCGCGCTGGGGATTGCGTGCTTCCTGAGCCGCGGTGGAAACCGCGTCAAAGCCTATATAGGCGAAAAAGATCACGCCCGCGCCGCGCACAACGCCGCTCCAGCCGAATTCTCCGAACAGTCCGGTATTAACCGGTAAAAAAGGCGTCCAGTTGGCAAGCTTGATAAAAAACATACCAACGCCGATAAAGAGAACAATGACGATAAGCTTGACAATGACGATGAGATTGTTGACTCTTGCCGATTCCCTGATGCCGATAACCAGAAGCGTCGTTATCAGCGCGACTATAAAGATGGCCGGAAAATTAAGAATAGCGCCGGTTGTTTGCCAGCCTGAGGCGACGGAATAGGACAGCGGAGCCTGACACACGGCAGCCGGTATGTTGATATTGAAGTCTTTTAAAAAACTGACGACGTAGCCTGACCAGCCCACGGCGACAGTCGACGCGCCGAAAAGATATTCGAGCACAAGGTCCCAGCCGATGATCCATGCCAGGAGTTCTCCGAGTGTGGCATAGGCGTAGGTATAGGCGCTGCCGGAAATCGGAATCATGGAAGCGAATTCCGCATAGCAGAGCCCCGCCAAAGCGCAGCCGATTGCCGAAATGATAAAGGAAAGCACGATTGCCGGACCGGCATAAGCTGCCGCGGCATGGCCGGACAGAACAAATATTCCCGCGCCGATTACAACGCCTATTCCCAGGCTGATCAGTCCCCACGGCCCCAAAACTCTTTTTAGCTGATGCTGCTCGACCTCCGGTTCCTCCATGATAAGTCCGATGGGTTTCCGCGCGAATAGACCTTTCATAATTAAGCCCTTTTAAAATAGTGTGGAAATATTTATTTATTCCTGTGGTCTATAAAAAACTCGGTCTCTGATGTCAAGGAAATCTTAACTTAAAAAGTGCAGAGTGCCGCGTCGCAGCCATGCCACAAACATATAATAGACATATTATAGACATATAATAGATATACAGGAAATGGTATTATGTAATCTTTTCGATCGTGACAATTAAATTCTCCGCGACATGCGAAAGTTCAACGGCTTTTTCCCTGCTTAAAGACGACGGCGTAAAACGCAGCATGTCGCACTCGGTAATGAAGTATTCCAGTTGCTTTTGCGCATCGAGGGCAAGACCTTTACTGTTTAGAATATCCCTTAATCCATCAGTGGTTATTCCGGTTGCGGCAAAACCGTATTTATCGCCGAGATATTTTGCCGTGGCATTAAATATTTCGCTTAAGAATTCTTTCAGTTCGTTTTTCTTTAAGAGGCGGTAAGCCTTTTTCAATCTCGTTTTAGCGACCTTGAGCGCTTGCTTTTGCCGCATTCTGGAAGGATTGGCAAACAATCTCTTTTGATATTTTCTATACAAAGCGAAGATTATTATAAGGACAATGGCCACCCCAACCGGAAGCCAGAAGAAAATGGAAGTTACAGTATTTTGGATTGCGGTTCCGATTTTATCCCATGGGATGGCAATGCTCACCTGTTTTTTAGCCGTTTCACCGGCCAGACTCTTCTCATATTCCTGAGGCAGCGGCGCGGATGATGGCAGAATATTAAGGTTAAGTTCACGGCTCTTCAGGGTGCGGTATTCTTTTTTAACCGGATCAAAATATGAGAACTCAAAAGGCGGCAGCGTGAACGTACCTTCTTTGAGGGGGATAAGGACGATGTCAAAACTCTTGCTGCCGGAGAGGCCCGAAGTATCTTTGATCACATTCTCTTTGCCGGTGGCGGAAAGTTTTTTAAATTCTTTGGGCAAAGCGCTGAGAGGTTCGGAAATCGACTGGATATTCCCCTTCCCACGGATTACGGCAGTCAATTGAATCGGTTGTCCCCGCTCGAGTTTATTCTGCTTGAGCGAGACATCCATCTGGTACTCTCCCACCGCGCCGGAAAAATTATCCGGCCTGCCCTCTTTGGGCAGCGGTATAACCTTGATTTTCAACTGATCGGTTTTTATAGTCTGCGCGGCGGAAAATGGATCGGCTTTAGCGACAAAAGTTGCCGGGCCGATGGTAAAATTTCCGGCTGTTGCCGGAAAAAGAATGGTCTTGAAATCTTGAGCAACATACTTGATGCCGTTGACAGTTGCTTCGCGCAACTTCTTGTCTTCGGGCAGGTTGATCGCCAGGAATCCCCTGGTGTCCGGCGGCGTAAACAAGTTTTGATAAGGATTTACTCTTCTGTAGATGGTAAAAGTCAGCATGATCTGCTGATTGACGTAAACAGTCGTTTGCGAGGCCTTCAGTTCGGTTTTGAAAGGATCTTTAATCATCTGTGGCTGGCTTAAACGCGCGGGATGCACATTGAAGAATTTGTCAAAATTGTCCCATGGACCGGGGGGCTGCTGAGATTGGGACTGCGTTTTTTTGCCTTCCGCTTTGGTGACGGTGATATTAATAGGGTCTGTCGTGTACTTTTTTCCACTGATGGTGATAGAGGCCGGGCCGATGTGAGCCTGGCCGATCTTCTCCGGCTGAAGAGCGTAAGTAAAAGATTTGGAAGAACTCACCTGGCCGTTGATCATTGAAATATTAGAAGATTGGGATTGGCTCACAATATTCAGGTTGCTGAATTTAGGCAATTCCGGGGTTGGCGCAATACCGGCGTTATTTCCGGATATTGTCAGAGTGTACTGCAGGATATCATCCAGCGCGACACTGTTTTTATCCACACTGGCGTTAAAGGTCAAATCAGCTGCAATGGCATTGCTGAAAATACAAAGCACAAAACTGATGAATAAAATTATCTTACCAATCTTTGACATCGGCCCCACCTCGTCCGGCTTTTAATTTTTGATCCTTATGCTTTTCCTTATCCTCAAGAGCGTTTAAAATGCGCAGAGCGTCTTCCTTGCTCATCTGGCCGGGATTGCGCTGCTGTGGCTGCTTTTGCTCTTTATCCTTGTTTTGGGATTTGTCATCCTTTTGTTTCAGATCGTTCTTTTTCTTTTCATCTTCCTTCTGTTGTTTGTCTTTCTGATTTTCTTTCTGTTTGTCTTTTTCCTGCCTGGGCATGGCCAGCATTTTTTTGGCCAGTTCCAGATTGAATTGCGCGTCCTTATCTTTGGGGTTAATCTTCAGCGACTCTTCATAGGCGCCAATCGCGCTTTTATAATCCTCCTGTTTGAAGAAAGAGTTGCCCAGGTTGTAAAACGCTCCCTGACGCAAATTTTTATCTACGGATTTATCGGTGAGGCTCTTAAATACGTCCTGGCTTTCTTGGTACTTTTCTTCTTTATATAATGAATCACCTAAATTGAATCTTGCTTTGGAGTCATTTTTTTTCTTTTCCAGAATTTTACCATAAACGTTATCCGCTTGCGAATAGTTTCCTTTTTTATAGAGGTCGTTGCCGCTATTTAAATCAGAGCGGAAAGGCAGAGCAAAAGCATTATGCGAAATAACCAATAAACAGGCCATAAGAAACAGGCAGATTCCAAATTTTAATAATCGATATCCGGTTCCCGGAGGAATCTTTGATCTGTTATTTAATCTGAAAATTAAATATGTCATGTTTTTCGCTCCGAAATCAATATTTCCGCGACTAAGCAAAGCAGGCTTAAAAAAACAAATATCTGAAAACGGTCATGATACTGATAAGCCATGCTCTGTTTAAGCTTTTGCTTAGGCAGAAGCGAAATGGCCGTGAACAATTTTTGAAACCCTGCCTGGTCGCGGCTGATCATAAATGACTGTCCGCCGGTTTTATCAGACAGAGCTTGAAGAAGTTCCGGATTGGCCCGGGTTAAAATGATGTTTCCTTCCTTGTCTTTCTTAAAACCTCCTTCAGCCGGAATAGGCGCGCCCTCCAATGAACCTATGCCCACGGCAAATATCCTGATGCCTTCTTTCTTCGCGAGCTCGGCCGCATCCAGAGCCGAGCCGGTGAGCTCTTCCCCATCCGTCAAAAGAATGATCACCTTGCTGTTGGTTGATTTGCCAAAAGCCTTGACACATGTCTGGATGGCGTCGCCTATATCCGTTCCGGGATTGGGAATCAGTTCCGTATCGATAGATTTTAAAAATATTTTTACCGCGCCAATATCAGTGGTCAGGGGACAATTTACAAAGCTCGATCCGGCAAAAGCGGTCAGCCCGATACGGTTGCCTGCCAATTCATCAATGATCAGATTAAGAGAACTCTTGGCATTTTCCAGACGGTTGGGCGAAAGGTCTTGCGCCAGCATGCTTTTGGACACATCAATGGCAATCATTACATCAATTCCCATCCGGCCGGAAATCTCTGTCTTTTGTCCCCACTGCGGTCTGGACAGCGCCAGAACCAGAAAGAGAATCGCCAGAATAAAAAGCGCCCGTTTCATCAAATGTTTTTTCTTGTCCCATTTCCGGAGCATCAAATCCGCCAGTTCGCCGGGGAACAAACCGGATATCAGTTTTTGCCGTCTATTCCACAGAAGAATTTCCAGAACAATCAGAACGATCATCATCAACAGCAACCAGAGATTTAAAGGCTCACCAAAAATCACGGCAAACTCCTCAAATAAAAACGACGATATGACCACTCCAGCATTAGCAGTATTAAAGCCGGCCAGATAAACCACGCAAAATGTTCTTCAAAGATAAAAACATCTTTTGCCTTGAATTTGGTCTTTTCCCTTTTGTCGATTTCGGAAAATATTTCTTTTAGTTTATTCTCATCACTGGCCATGAAATATCCGCCTTCGCTAACGGAACTTATCTGGCGCAGGCCCGCTTCGTTCATTTTGGTCAAAAAAAGCGTTCCGTCGGGATAGCGGGCGTACCCCCATCTGCCAAATTGGTCCTGAATCTTTAAAGGAGCACCGTTGGGATCTCCTATGCCGATGGCGTATATTTTTATGCCCAGAGCCTGCGCCATCCTGGCTGCGGTTTCGGGATCGATTTCGCCGGCATTGTTGTCTCCATCGGTCAGGAGCAGAATGATCTTGGTCCTGGCTTCCGAATCCTTGAGCCGGTTGACGCAGGTTGCCAGCCCCATTCCGATAGCAGTGCTGTCTTCGATCATGCCGGGATGAACCTGATCCAGATAATTCAAGAGAGTATTGTGATCGGTGGTTAACGGACATTGCAGATAACTTTTACCCGCGAAAACAACCAGGCCGATGCGGTCCTGCTGCCGGCTCCGGATAAATTTGGCCAATATATCTTTGGCTGCCGTGATTCTATTCGGTTTAAAGTCTTCGGCGTTCATGCTGGAGCTGACATCCAGCGCCGCCATGATATCCACTCCATTGCGGTTGCTGGTGTCGGCAACATATCCGTGCTGTGGCCGCATCAAAGCCAGAACTAAAAGAATTAAAGCGGCCAGACGAAAGTAGAGCGGCAGTCTTGTTTTTATTTTTATATTTGGAAGCTTACCCTTGAGTTTGCTCAACAAATCGGGATGCGGCAGACTGACAGGTTTTTTTGCCACGGCGAATCTATACAGGAATGGCAACGCGAGCAATAATAGAATGAACCAGAAATTCTGGAAACGCATGACCTATGTCCTTCTCAAATATTCCCTTATTATATTTTCAGATTCAACTTTCTTTTGTTTCATTTCAGCAAGCCCCGGCCGGAGTTTGGCAAATTTAACCAGGTCACATTCACTGAAATAAGCGTCCAGTTTCTTGACTTTTGTAAAATCACGCTCTACCCGTTCCATTTCCTCGATAATTTCCAGTGAAGTTTTATCCATGGTATCGATATGATAATTGCCGGTCAGGAACTGGCGCACTATCTCCGTTATTTCAAAATAAAATTCCTTGATCTTCTTTTTCTCGAAATATTCTACCGGATCGATCTTCATGAGCGCGTTTCGTGCAACCTCATCAAATGGTTTGGAAGGGACAACCGCATTCTTGCCGGACGCTTTTCGATTGAGACGCAAACGTTTGAAATATTTAAAAAGAAAATATCCCATAACGATCAATACAAGCAATATCAGCGAAAAGAACAGGAACGTTCCCCAATCAAAAATATAAATTACATCTTTAATGTCTTTTAATTGTTCCGGCATCAGTGCGCTATCCTTTTTTCCCGTGCTTTAAAAAACCGGTTCAGTGCCGCGACATATTCACCATCAGCCGCCAGTTCAAGATGATCGATCTGAAGCGACCTGAAAAATTTCCGTAAACCTGACATTGCTTCACCGGAGGCTTCTTCATAATCCCGGCGCAGTTTTTCATTCCGCAAATCAACATGAATCAAATCCCCCGATTCAGGATCTTCAAAACAAACCACCGGCAGTTCGGGCAGAGATCGCTCCAGCTTGTCTTTAATGATTATCGGTATGAGATCGTGTTTTTTCGATAATATCCTGATGGGCTGTTCATAACCATCCGCCAGAAAATCGGAAATTACAAACAATACAGAGCTTTTTTTGTTGACACGGCTCAGGTAGCGCAGCGCCTGGGCCATGTCCGTCCTTTTCCCTTCACGTTTAAAGGAAAGTATTTCCCGGACAACCTGCAAGACATGGCGTCTTCCTTTTTTTGGGGGAATATATTTTTCGATCCGGTCAGAAAACATGAGAAGGCCGACCAGATCATTATTTTTGATTGCGGAAAAAGCCAGCACTGCCGCGATTTCGGCCGCGGATTCGTTTTTGCTTAATTTCTGGGAGCCAAAATCCTGAGAAGCGCTTACATCCACACAAAGAATGATGCTTTGCTGCCTTTCCTCGATAAATTTTTTAATATACGGATAACCCAGGCGGGCACTGACATTCCAGTCAATCAAACGGATGTCATCTCCCGGAACGTACTCGCGAACTTCGTAAAACTCCAGGCCCTGTCCTTTGAAAACACTGCGGTATTCTCCGGCAAAAAGCTGATTGACCGCCTTGCGCGAATGGATTTCGATTTGTCTGATCTTTTTATAGATTGACTGATCGATCATTTTATTAAGGGACCTCGATGGTGTCGAAAACTTTCTGAATGATTGCTTCCGCGCTCTGCTCCTCGGCCTCAGCTTCGTAGGTCAGTATAATCCGATGCCGTAAAACATCCATTCCGATGCTCTTGATATCATCCGGCGTGACATACCCGCGGCGGCGGATAAACGCGTGACCTTTGGCGGCCTGAGCCAGATAAATCGAGGCACGCGGGGAGGCGCCATACTGGATCAATCCTTTTATATCGTTGAGTCCGAATTCTTCCGGCCGGCGGGTGGCTACGGCAAGAGAAACGATATAATTTTTCAATTTTTCATCAATATATATCTGATTGATCAGGCTTCTGATCTCCATGATCTCCTGCGGGTCAATGACTTTTTCCACTTTTGGTTCTTCGCCGATCAGAGCCGCGTCAATGATCTGGATTTCTTCCTCTTTACTGGGATAAGTTATCATAACCTTGAGCATAAAACGGTCAATCGCCGCTTCCGGCAAAGGATATGTTCCTTCCTGCTCGATAGGATTTTGTGTTGCCATGACCATGAAGGGCTCGGGCAAACGATGTGTTTCCTTGGAAATAGTCACGCGATGTTCCTGCATAGCCTCCAGCAAAGCGCTTTGCACTTTGGAAGGAGAACGGTTGATTTCGTCCGCTAAAATTATATTTGCAAAGATGGGCCCCTGGCGTGTGGTGAATTCACCTGTTTTGGGATTGAGAACCATCGTACCGATCAGGTCGGAAGGAAGAATGTCCGGAGTGAATTGAATGCGCGAGAACCCCGCGTCAATTGCCGCCGCCAGAGTCTTGACGATCAGGGTTTTGGCCAGACCCGGAACGCCTTCAACTAAAACATGACCGTTGCAGAGCATGGCAATTAACAGGCGGTCAATAATATTTTTCTGGCCGATGATCGTACCGGCCATCGTTTTATTGATTCGTTCAATAAATTCGCTTTTGGCTTTTACTTTTTCGTCAATGAGTTTTATTTCATTATCCACGATATACATCCCCCTTGAAAGAAAATAATTTACGGCCCGGTTAAATAGCAGCCAAAATAAAATTTTATTCTATATCATCATCTAATATATCTCCAATTGAATAACCGCTTTTGACGCATCGGAATATAAGAAGTCCGACGCCTTATGTCAAGACTGCATTCAAAAAAAATTAGACGTAATGCAGACAGTTTGCTGTGGAATAGGTCTGCGAAAAAATGATAATAAATCATTATAAATCGATAATTGTTTGCCGATAGATACAAAGAGTTTCAATTGTGTTAATTGCGAATTGAAGTTTTTGTATTTTCTTTTGGAGCCCGCAACTTATGGAAAACAGGGAAACCGATGAAAAGTTGCCGCCGGGTCCCGCGAAGATATCACAATATCCGGTTTCTCTGCGATCTCCCCGGTTCATTTAGGCAATTCATGAAGTCCGCTGTCGCCTGAGGAGCACATGTTTTTAATCAAGAATCATCAGAAGTTGATCCGTTTTTACAGAGTCGCCTTCTTTGACATTTATTTCCTTAACCGTGCCGTCAACCGGCGCGTATACGGGAATTTCCATTTTCATGGCGTCCATGATGATAACTTCATCTTCATCGCTAACCTTGTCGCCCGCCTTAACAACGATACTGACGATTTTACCGGTCATGGGAGCCTTTATTTCCGTGCTCATTTTTGTAAATCTCCTTTTCCAGTCCTTTGCATTTATTTCTCAGAGGGACATTAATTATTTATTAGTAAACTATTTATTAATTAATACCCAAATTGTAAAACAAGGTCAACATAATAATGATGTTGACCTTGGCAAACTTTGTTGGTGTCGCCGTCGGCATCCTCAATGTACAAATATTATATGCAATTTAATTTATCCGGATTCATTATAGAATATATAGTTATAATAATTAAGAAATTTTATGTTTCCTGAATAGTTGCCATTGCCATATGTGCGGATAGTTATTACCTTGTAAAAAGAGGTGAGATTATGAAAAATAAATATACGCCTGTTTTGATAATCCTCATGATTTTCGGATTTGTATGGGTGTTTTTACTCGCCAAAGCCGGGACGGAGCAGGTGAGAGGAGAAAGTATTATGAATAAGAAAACAATGGTGGCAGAAGCTGATAAAAATACGGTTCATCCCGATATGGAAACTGCGATATTCGCGGCCGGTTGTTTCTGGGGGTGCAGGAATATTTCAGCCGGGTAAAAGGGGTAATAAAAAGCGAGTCCGGCTATACCGGAGGAATTAAGAAAAACCCCACCTATGAAGAAGTATGCACCGGTAAAACGGGGCATGCGGAAGCTGTCCGGGTTATTTTTGATCCAAGAGTGGTAAGTTACGAGAGGCTTCTTCAGCACTTTTGGGAATTACACGATCCTACGAGTCTCAATAAACAGGGCAATGATGTAGGCAGCCAATACCGATCCGCGATATTTTACACTAATCCGGAACAGGAAATGCATGCCCGGTCTTTTTTGGAGAAACTGGTAAAATCCGGCAAGTATTCTCAAAAAATAGTCACGGAAATATTGCCGGCAAAGGAATTTTATACGGCAGAGGAATACCACCAGAATTATTTAAAGAAAAACCCTTACGGTTACTGCCATATCGACCTGAGAAAGGCTGCTGACAAATGATCCTCAAGTTCGATGGATTTACAGTTTGTTTATAATATCGTTTTCGTCCGGCGCCTGATCATCCAAAACAGGCGCTTCCAGCAGATGGCTCGGCAGGAAAAACTTATTCGCGATGAGCGTCGGTATCACGGCGCTGGCAATCACCGCGCCTACGATAAAGGAATACTGTGCTTGCGAAATTATATTATGCGACAATCCGAACAGCGCGGAGATGGTTCCAAACGTCAAACCTGTGGACATGAGCAATGTGTAATACCATTTTTCTTTATTATCATCCCGAAAATGATGAATGGCCGGATACAAACCGAATATTTTGGAAACGACTTTCCCGCAAAAAAGCAAAAGAAAGAGAACAGGCGAAGCGATCAGCGCCGGTATAGACACAAGGGCGCCAGCTCTGAGAAAATACAGTGGCGTTAAAAAGCCAACGGTTAACGTCCTTAATCTTCGAACAAAATGACCGTCTTTTTCCATAGTCTCCGCTAAAACCATCCCAAGGACATAGGCAGGCAACACCGGTTCACTGCCCGACCATAAAGCCAGCACGCCCATAGCCAGGAGGATAAATATAATCCATTTTGCCCGGATGGCCGCTGTTTTGTATGCGAAACGCTTGATGAGATAATCCGTCATCGGCACCAGAAAGAAAATCATCATGATAGTTACAGCGATAAAAATAACGGTTTTGTAAGTGAAAGGTGCGAAGATCAATCCCAGCGCGATCACGGTTCCCAGGTCATTGACAAAACATGCTCCCAGTACGCCTTTGCCGAATTCGGTTTTATTAAATCCATATTCCAGCATAACCGCGTAAACTACAGCCATTGATGTGGTGGAAAGCGCAATACCACATAATAAGCTTGCCTGCAGGTTCCAACCGATAAGGTAATATGAAATCAAAGAGCAGCCTGTGAAAGGAGCGGCAAATCCAATAATTCCAATGATGGACACTTCCTTGATTTTGGCTTTCATTACGTCGGGATTAAGCTCTGCGCCAGCGAGAAACGTCAGCAGCATGGCGCCAAGACCGGTGCAGAATTTCAGCCAATCGGCATTAAGCGAAAGTTTGTCAAAGTAACCCATTTGGAAAGCAGCGAAGCCGATGATGGTGCCGACGATGATCTCCATTAGCGCGATCGATATTTTTAGGCGGCTTGATAAAGAAGTGGACAAGACAGCGGCAAAAAACCAGAAAGCCGCAAACAAATAGATGTTTTCCATGTAATAACTCCTTATTGAATATTTATCAGGAGTTATTAGCAGCAAAGGCGGTTAAAGGTGAACCCCATCACCTGCGCGAGAAAGAGACTGAATCTTTACGGCCCGTGTCATTAATCAAAAATTTATTCTTTTGTCAATAGGATGTTATACACATCATTATACATACAACATATTTTATTTAACAACTTTGAATGCTTGCTTATTGGTGAAAAATGAACTAAGTTACCGGCAAACATCCATTATTAACTCTCATACTTAAAACCATCACGTGATTTAATACATTCCATTTAAAAAAGCGTTGCGGGAGAGAAGGTATTCAGATTCAGCATGGCTGATCACATACGTTTATAGTTAAAAAGGAACAGGATAAATAATGAAGACCAAAGAGATGACATTCAAAGAATTAGAGATAGACAGGAGAATTTTAAAGGCGATAACGGAACTGGGATTCGAAAAACCCATGCCGGTTCAGCAGGAGGTAATCCCTTTTTTACTGAATGAGACGAGAGATCTTGTGGCCATGGCCCATACAGGTACGGGTAAAACCGCGGCCTTCGGCATACCGATCATTCAACAGATTGATTCCGCCTCGGTAAAAACTCAGGCGCTCATCTTGGCTCCAACCCGCGAACTTTGCATGCAGATAACGGAAGATTTGAACCGTTATGCGAAACACATTGAAAATTTGAATATCGTGGCGATTTACGGCGGCGCCAATATCATGGTCCAGATAAAGCAGATGGGAAAAGGCGCTCAGATAGTTGTAGCGACACCCGGCAGAATGCTGGATATGCTCAAGCGAAAAAAAGTAAACGTGTCAGCGATCAGATGGCTGGTGCTGGATGAAGCAGATGAAATGCTGAATATGGGATTCAAGGAAGAGCTAAACGCGGTGCTGGCGGGCACGCCGGAGGACAAAAGAGTTCTGTTGTTTTCCGCCACAATGCCCCGGGAAATTGAAAGCATCGCGAAGGCCTACATGAAGGAACCGCGGGCGATTACAGTCGGCTCCAGGGATACTACGGCGGAAAATGTTCATCATCAGTATTACGTGGTGCATGCCAAAGACAGATACATAGCGCTCAAGAGGATTGCCGATTATTATCCGGATATTTACGCCATCATTTTTTGCCGCACAAAAATAGAAACTCAGGAAGTCGCCGATTCGCTCATCAAAGACGGTTATAATGCCGATGCCCTGCATGGCGATCTCTCTCAGGCGCAAAGAGACAACGTCATGAACCGCTTCCGGGGCAAAAAATTGCAGATGCTCGTAGCCACGGATGTTGCAGCCCGGGGTATTGACGTTGTCGATCTGACGCATATCATCAATTACAACCTTCCCGACGATATTGAAAACTATACCCACCGCAGCGGGCGCACCGGCAGGGCAGGCAAATCCGGTATCTCGATTCTCATTGTTAATTTAAAAGAAGTGTTTCGCGTCAGACATATTGAAAAACAGATCGGCAAGAAATTCCTGGCGGTAAAGATTCCTACGGGACGTGAGGTTTGCGAAAAACAACTGCATCATCTGGTGGAAAAACTAAAGAACACAGCGGTTCAGCATGATGAAATCAGCCCGTTTCTGCCAGCCGCCTATGAGCAGCTAAAATCACTAAGTAAGGAAGAGATCATTGAGCGCTTCATTTCCACTGAGTTCAACCGCTTTTTGAGCTATTACCGCAGGGCTGCCGATATCAACGTGGAAATAAAAAAAGAAAGCAGGACAGATACCAGTACCCCGCATCGCTCCGGGTTCAAACCCGCAGAAGGTAAAGGTTTAGTCCGATTATTTATAAATCTGGGGCAGATGGAGAATTTTAATTCCCAGAAGCTGAAATCTTACCTGCAGGAGACTGCCAATGTAGCCGATCTTCATGTATCTAATATGGAAGTGACGCGTTGTAATTCTTATTTTGAAGTAGGCGCTCAATTTGTGGAAATTCTCATTGCCAAATTCAAGAAAGAAAAATTCCGGAACAGACGTGTGCAAATTGATTATGCCGAGAGACCCACGCGAAGCAATTTTAGCCAAAGAAGTTATAAAGGCAGAAAAAGGTCCGTCGAGACATTTTTTTTCGATAAAAGGAATAAAAGGCGTGCCCGTTAATTGACCTGCCTTTATTTTTCAACGTAATGACATATAAAAATTATCATTTGCTTCACTGCCGGGACATGCTTATGCGGTTATTGGCTGATTTTCCTGTAATGGCTGCTTTGAGTGTCCTGCGCTTAACGGGGGAAGAGAGTGGACGAAACGACGGGTATATGCCGCCATTTTCCGTCTAATGTGCGTTGCTGAAAGCACTGACTGTATATGAACTGAAATCATAAATGCGTAATTCGTAATCCGCTTTAACACTGTGTTTTGTCAAAACAAAGTATTCTCGACTGATTTGCCTCAAGCGGCGGTTGAGACAGGAATTACTATTTCGTGTTGTAAAAAATATTGGCATATTTAAAAAATTAGATTATAAATCAAGCATGAATAAAGATGGCGCCTCAAAAAATATAGTCACTACTTCAATAATATTAAAATTCTTTATATGCCTTGCGTTCGTGTTTATCGCCTATGGATGTACCGGGACAAATTATGCAATTATTCCTCCGGTTACTGAGCCATCAGGTGCCCCGGAGATAAAATCATATTCCCTTGAAGAAGAACCGGCGGGCACAGTGGGAATAGCCCGCTACTACACGAAACGCTATAATGGAAGAAGAACCGGTTCAGGTGCGATCTATAATCCGCGAAAGCTGACAGCAGCTCATCCCACTCTACCATTTGGCACGCGGGTTAAAGTGGTCAATCTTACCAACAACAAATCTGTCATGGTAACGGTTAATGATCGTTGCCGCGAGCATGAGGAATCCTTTATTGATCTCTCAAGGCAGGCAGCGCGGCAACTGGGTATTATCCGGCAGGGAAAGGCAACTGTCCGTATTATTCCCATGGAAAAAGACAGTCAGTCGCAAGAAGTATCGTCCATCGCATATAAGTAATGGGAATTTATATTTTAAATACAAAAAAGGAGATATCGGGATGAGTTTGAACAATCCGGAAGCAACCCAGCAGGCCTTGAATATTTTAAGGAGCGGCTCCACGTTCCAGTGGTATGTAATTCCTCTGCTTGTGATCGTCATATACATTTATGCGAACGAGATCGAAAAGGGCAATTATCGCGTCATCGCCGGGGGGCTGGCCCTTTACATGGTCCACTGGTTTGTGGAAATCGGCAACGCGCTTATACAGCATTTTTCCGGTCATGCTCTGTGGACAGTGCCTTCCGGAACAGCCTTTGAAATCATGGTGGGTGTCGGAATCGAAATTAATCTGATGTTTGCTATAGCAGGAATAGCGGTTTGCAAGTTAATGCCGAAAGATCCCTCACAGAAAATTCTGGGCATTAATAACCGCCTGGTCTTTGCGGTTTCCAATGCCGCTTTCGCCTCTATTCTGGAAATATTTCTGGTGCATACGCCTACTTTTGTGTGGGTCTATGGATGGTGGGGCGCTTTTCCTGTTTTTGTGACCGTATACATCCCGTTTTTCGCCGCCGCCTGTTACGTTCATGACTGGCAGCCTCGTGCGCAAAAGTTTTTCATAGGTTCTCTTTTCTTCATTAATGCTATTGCTTTTATAGTGTTTGCGGGAATCTTCAAGTGGATCTGAGCGAAGATTTGACGGGAGCTCTAATAGAAGTCAGCCAAAACGGTTGGAAAATTAATCAAAACAAACAATAAAGTTCCTGTGATTAATCTGCCGGAGGAGACCTGATATTTTTAATTACAATCTTTATCTGGAAAAAGTAAAAGCCGGTCAAAAGGAAATAAATCCTTTCCTGGATTATTTGGGAATAACATTAGTTGAGTTAAAAGATGGTTACGCCCGATTTCGGATGCCGGTGCGTCCGGAATATTTACAGGGAGCCAAAATCATGCAGGGCGGACTTATCGTCGCGCTGGCTGACGAGACAATTGCCCATGCGATGATGACTCAATTAAGTCCCGAAGAAGGTTTAACTACCATAGAACTAAAGAGTAATTTTCTGGCAGGCGTCAGCGGCGGGGATCTTATTGCCACAGCCACTGTCTTTAAAAAAGGACAAAGTCTGGTGATCGGAGATTGTTTAGTTGTTGATAATGAAGGGAAAAACGTCTGCCGTGTTTCTGCTACTTTTCTGCTTTTGAAAAAAAGATGAAAATAAATACGTGTATATCCTTATTGACTCTCAGTCGTAAATTTGCTAGACAAACCTATTATTTCTAATATTCCTAACAAATTTGAAATAATTGATAATCAGGATGTTTTAAGTGATAGATCTGCATACTCATTCCATTTTCAGTGATGGCGAGTTGATACCCGCGGAACTGGCTCAACGGGCCTTTGCCGCCGGATATAAAGTTTTAGCCATTACCGATCATGTTGATCATTCCAATATTGACTTTATTATTCCAAGGATTATAAAGGTTTGTTCAAAAATAACGGAAGATGGAAAAATTAAGGTTCTTCCCGGTGTTGAAATTACACATGTCGCTCCAGCTCAAATAGCTAATATAGCTGATGAAGCAAGAAAATTGGGAGCAAAGATAATCATTGTTCACGGGGAGACGATTGTTGAACCTGTTCCCGCCGGAACAAATCTGGCCGCGCTTAAGTCATCTATAGATATTTTAGCTCATCCGGGGATTCTGACGGAAGAAGAAGCTCGTCTGGCCGCGGACAGGGGAATTTATCTGGAGATTACAACGCGGAAGGGTCACAGTTTCAGTAACGGACATGTCGCGCAGATAGCGAAAAAATTCAAAGCCAGTCTCATTCTCAATAACGATGCCCATTCTCCGACTGATTTCGTGAGCGGCGATCGGGCAAACAGCATTGCTCTCGGCGCCGGACTGACTAATGATGAAATATCCGCGATGTTTGAAAATTCGCGAAGGATGGTACAAAAGTTGTTGTTATGAAAAGTAAATCTAATTCACAGCCGTTAAAAATTTGTCTGCTCACTTACAGGGGCAACCCCACCTGTGGCGGGCAGGGCGTCTACATTAAACATTTGAGCAAAGCCCTGAGCGATCTTGGACATCAGGTTGATGTTATATCGGGGCCGCCTTATCCTCATCTCGACGCTAAGGTGCGTCTGCATAAACTTCCCAGTCTCGATCTTTATAACACTGAGCGACCCTTTCACGTAAAAAAGATAAGCTCTCTGGCCAATCCTCTGAACATGTATGAGTTTGTAAATATGTGCCTGGGCAGATTTCCCGAACCATTCACTTTCGGTGTGCGGGCTTATAACTATTTGCAAAAGCATAAAATGAATTATGACATTGTTCATGATAATCAGTGTCTTGCTTACGGTATCGGAAAAATCGCGCAAAGTGTGGTTCCGACGATAGCGACAATTCATCATCCTATAACAGTTGACCGAACGGAAGAGTTTAAAGCGGCGACCACCAATGGAAAAAGAAGAAAAGTAAAACGCTGGTACTCTTTTATTAAAATGCAAAAGGAAGTAGCCAGGCAGTTGTCGCATATTGTTACTGTATCAGAATGCTCCAAGGTAGATATTGCCGAGGAATTTTCCATAAATTTATCGAAATTTCGCGTTGTGCCCAATGGCGTCAATAAGGAAATATTTTATCCCCTCCACAATGAATCACGGCCGGAAAACTCCATTATCGTAACCAACAGCGCGGATACACCTTTAAAAGGCCTGCGTTATTTACTTGAGGCTGTAGCCCAGGTCAGGAAAAAACAATCCGTAAAATTAACAGTCATCGGCGAGCCCAAAAAGAACGGTATCATAAAAGCACTGGTGTCGGATCTGGGAATAGGGGATATCGTTGAGTTCACCGGACGCATCGATAATGAGGAATTTGCCGGTTATTATTCGAGAGCCACGATAGCCGTTGTTCCATCTTTATATGAAGGCTTTGGCATGCCCGCCTCCGAGGCGATGGCTTGCGGAGTTCCCGTAATCAGCACCAGCGGCGGAGCGTTGCCGGAAGTGGTTGGCGATACGGGAATCATCGTGCCGCCGGCGGATTCCGGCGCTCTGACAAAGGAAATAATGTTTTTGTTAAATAATTCCGATCAGAGAAAAAAGATGGCGCAGGCAGGCATCAAGCGGGTCGAATCTATTTTTAATTGGCCCAAAGCCGCACAAGATATGGTGGAAATATACCGGGAGGCAATTAATGGTTACCATAGACCTGAATGAATTAAATTTAAAGCCGCATGATGTTGTTCTCGATGCGGGTTGCGGACTGGGCAGACACTTGCGTCATTTGGCCAGGATGCCGGAACTCAAAATTTTCGGCATAGATAAAAATACCTGGGCGCTGACTGAAACGGCTAAATCAGTGGCCGCAATGCCCGACGCGCAGTCGAAAGATTATCTGTTTTCCATTGCCGATATCACAAAGCTGCCTTTTGCCGATTCTTCGTTTGATTGCGTGATTTGTTCGGAAGTTATGGAACATATCCCCGATCATGAAAAAGCCCTCAAAGAGCTGGATCGGATATTGAAGCCGCAGGGCACTCTTGCGGTCAGCGTGCCGCGTTTTTTCACGGAGAGAATTTGCTGGTTTATTTCATGGGATTATCATAATGAAGAAGGCGGTCATATACGCATTTACAAAAAGAAACAACTCCGGGAAATGTTAACGAGGCAGGGGTTTAAGTGCTGGAAGATTAATTACAAGCATGCGCTTCATTCGCCATACTGGTGGCTGAAATGCCTGGTCGGCTTGAAAAAAGAAGATCACCCGCTGGTCAAATATTACAGAAAATTTCTGGAATGGGATATTATGAAAAAACCGCGTTTGGTGCGGATGCTGGAAGATTTTCTAAATCCAATAATGGGCAAAAGCATCGTCTATTATCTTAAAAAAGGATAATTTTAATGGAACTGAAACTTTCCATATCTGAAGAGTTAAACCCGGTCTCCCTGGAAAAAATTGCCGCTTTCATTGCTTCGATCCAAAAAGAAAACGGCGAAATTCCGTGGTCGGCGGGAGGGAAGACCGATCCGTGGGATCATGTCGAAAGCGCTATGGGCTTAAGCACAGGCGGTTATTATGCCGAAGCAGGAAGCGCTTATGAATGGCTGGCCGGCACTCAGCTTCCGGATGGCAGTTGGTGGTCGGAAATTCTTGACGGCAAGATTGTGAATTCTTCTAAAGAAGCAAATTTTTCTTCCTATGTCGCCGTTGGCGCGTTCCATCATTATCTTATTACCAAAGATATGAAATTTTTAAAAACCATGTGGCCTACAATTTCCCAGGGCATTCAGTACGCGATCGATTTGCAGGCTCCCGAGGGGGGGATTTACTGGGCCAGAAATAAACACGGCGTGATTGATAAAATGGCTCTGCTCACCGGTTCCAGTTCCATTTATATGAGCATTAAATGCGCTCTGGCGATAGCCGGAATACTGGGCAAGAAACGCCCGAGCTGGCGCAAAGCCATGGATGCCCTTGGTGTGGTGATAAAAACCAGGCCGGATCTTTTTAATATGATCAAATCGCGGTATTCAATGGATTGGTATTATCCTGTTTTGTGCGGGGCAATAACCGGTGAAGACGCTAAACGACGGATAGCCCACTTATGGGAAAAGTTTGTCGTTCCCGAATGGGGTGTGCGTTGCGTGAGCGACCGGCCATGGGTGACCATGGCGGAAACGGCGGAGTTTATTTTAACGCTGGCGGCAATTGGAGATATTCCCCGGGCCAAAACGATATTCAGCTGGTTGCATGATAAAAGATTTTCCGACGGGTCTTTCTGGATGGGAGTGACCTTTCCGGATGGGGTTATCTGGCCGGAAGAAAAAACAGGCTGGACGGCGGCGGCGGCAATGATGGCCTGGGACGCTTTGAATGAAATAACTCCGGCGGGGAAACTTTTTAATCATAAGTTTTGGGCTTCATGGAAATAATGAAAATCCCTCTGTTGCGGCGGTGTTTTCGGATTGCGCTCACGATCAATTTCTGCGACAAAAGTTGACCCTGCTTTTAAAAATCCACTTTAACGAAAAAGGTAAGCCAGTGAGAAAGGATCATCGTCCGTATTACGTTAAGCGCTTCTATAATAAGTTTCAGAAATGGTATGCGCAATATTTTCTGGCTCCTCAATTCGAATATTTTGGCCGCGGGTCGGTTTTTATGAAACCCTGGCAGGTGGAAGTATTTGGCGGACCGGTATTTTTAGGAGATTATTCAACGGTTATCGGCACCCCGGACAGAAAAGTAAGATTTACCGTCTGGCCTGTATGGCAGGGTACGGGAAAAATTGAAATAGGCCGGTGCTGCCTGATTTGTCCCGGTACAAGAATAATGTCTGCTACCTCAATAACAATGGGTGATGGCTGCATGACTGCCCAGAATGTAAGCATCAGTGATGCCGACTGGCATGATTTGTACGATCGCAGTGCGCCGGTAGGCAACACGCAGCCCGTTACAATCGGCAATAATGTCTGGATTGGAGACAGCGCTATTGTATGCAAAGGAGTGACTATTGGAGATAACGCCATAATCGGCGCCGGTTCCATCGTTGTAAAAAATATTCCGGCAAACGCGATTGCCGCAGGAAATCCGGCATCTGTTATCAAATATCTTGACCTGGACAAACCCTTAAAGACCAGAACCCAGTGGCTTTCCGATCCCGCCAAACTGGCTGCGGATTTTGAAATTATTGATCGCGAGATGATGAAAGGCAACACGCTGGCAGGTTGGTTCAGATCATTGCTTTTCCCTCGTAGTGGAGATTAAATAATGCGTATAGCTATGATTGCCCCGCCATATCCATTGGAGGAAATTCCTTCTCCGCCGCTCGGTGTGACTTATGTCGCCGCGGCATTTCAAGCCGCCGGCGCGGAAGTAAAAATACTGGATTATATTGTTTCTAATTACACCAAGGAAAATCTTCAAAAACAGTTGGAATCTTTTCGGCCTGACGCGGTGGGCGCCACTTCCGTAACGATGAATTTTTATGAAGCGCAGAAGATCCTTCGCGATGTTAAAAATTACGATCCGGAAATAATCACGATGATGGGCGGCCCCCATGTTTCTTTTACAGCAACCGATACTTCAATGCAGTACCCGGAAATAGATTTGATTGCCATAGGAGAAGCAGAGGATACAATTGCCGAACTTACTCCTGTATTAAAGCAGAAGAGCAAATGGCGCGATATACGCGGAATCGCATACCGGCACGATGATGAAATTATTATCACCGGCAAAAGAGATTTTATTACGGATATCGACAGAATCCCCTCACCGGCGCGTTATTTATTGCCCATCTCGCGTTACAGGGCGCTGGGATTTCCGGTTAGCCTGATCACCGGCAGGGGTTGTCCCTATTCGTGCATCTTTTGTTTAGGGCGTAAGATGGTCGGTTCCAAGGTTCGTAAAAGAAAATCAAATCTTGTTTTGGATGAAATTGAAGAGATCATTGGTTATGGTTTTGAACGCATTAATATCGCCGATGATCTTTTTACTGCGGACAAAGAACGTGTTCGCGAAATTTGTATCGGTATCAAGGAGCGTTCTTTAAAGTTCCCGTGGAGCGCCTTTGCCCGCGTGGATACCGTAAATCAGGAAATCTTTGATCTAATGGCCGAGGCAGGTTGCGACAGTGTCAGTTTCGGAGTGGAAACGGGCAATCCGGAGATGCTGAAACGAATAAGAAAAGGAATAAAACTGGAACAGGTCGAGGCGGCAGTTAAAATGTGCCAGAAAGCGGGCATGATAGCTCATGAGTCATTTATTATTGGTTTACCTGGAGAAACAAAAGATACTTTAGAGGAAACGGAAAGATTCGCCAAAAGAACAAAAGCTATGTACGGCTACCATTATCTGGCACCGTTTCCCGGCACAACAGTATGGGAAAAAATTAAGGATTATGATCTGGAAATATTAACTCAAGATTGGGATCGTTATGATGCCAACGATGCCATTGTTAAGACTTCATCATTGCTCTCGCAGGATATGCGCGAATTTGGCGCCCGTTATGATGAAGAAATGGCAGCAGATTGGAATAAAATGTTCAAAAGATACCAGGACGGCACAGGTTCAACAGAAGATAATATGCATATTGAAGGTCACTGGCGCATGAATCTGACCTATCAGATATTAAAAGACAACCTTATCGAAAAATGCGGATTTATTGAACCTGCTTCATTTAAGGGAACTAAAGACAGCGCCCTTGCGGAACTATGCCGAAAAATAATAGATTACACCGGCGCGGATTCAAAAGTGGTAACCGATACCATCACTGATTTCGCGGGCCGCGGTTATCTTAGCGCGGAGATTTCCGATAAAGGGTGCCTCTGGTCCTGGTCGTGATACCAGCTTAAATTATAAGCGCTATCTTCGTTGGCCGCGTCGTCGGCTTCCGCTATCTGCACATAAAATATATTTTTTTACTTCTGTTCGGAACATCAATTTGCCGCAATATTGGCAAACTTGCGTCTGTCCATCTACTATAAATTCTCGATTACCACACGTTTCCCCACAAACGGCATATGCAATGTAAACATTTTTGGGAAACTTGATCGTATCGACTTTAGGGTAGTCTTTTAGTTCATATGAGTCAAAAATCTGTTTATTGCTTTTCATAGTTTCTCCATTTAGTAAATGTGGTCAAATTTGCAATTGGCGATTTTCTATACCATAATTTAATACCTTCTAAATCAAAGATGATATCGAGGCGGCTAGGAGGAGGCTCCGCAGGCGTATATGACAATACGTCGAGGAAGCCGACGACGAAGCCAACAAAGATAGCGCTTTGATTTAGAAGGTATTCCTACTTTCTAATCAGTATCCCTAACGATTCAAACATCGGCATCTCTTCGTAGAGCCCCGATTCCACCGCTTTTTGATAAACAAGATAAGGCGCTTGTCCGCCCTTTGCCGGATCGGGAAAAATATCGTGGAATAAAAGATAGCCGCCGGGAATCAGATTATTTGCCCAGATATTATAGTCGTTCAAAACGGATTCGTAAGCGTGACTGCCGTCAATAAAAATCAGGCTAAGTGGCGTTTTCCATACGCTTCCTATCAGCGCCGAACGGCCGATAACGGGAATTACCACATCTTCCAGATCAAAATCGGCTATTGTTTTGCGGAAATGTTTCAGGGTATCTACTTTGCCTGTTTCTTTATCAAATAAATCGGGATCAAAATAGGCTTCTCCGGGCTGCTGTTCTTCCGAACCGGTGTGATGATCGATAGAAAAAAGAACAGTGGCGTTTTTCTTACAGGCCGTTCCAATATAAACGGATGACTTGCCGCAGTAACTGCCGATTTCCAGGCAGGGACCATTTTTGCCGGCTTTTAAGGCCAATTTGTAAAGACAGTCCGCCTCACGTTCATCAAGAAATCCCTTAACTTTGTTTATGTTTTCTTTATTTATTTCCATGAAGAAATCCCTGTGAAATATTTTTGCCATTTAAATAGCCCCACCTTAAGTAAAAAGCAAGTATTGAAATTTGACAAAATTAAGCAAGTCAAGCCGAAAAAGACTTGGCCTGAACCTGTCAAAAAAAGCGGCAATTGTTTCCCAGAATCAATTGCCGCTTTGGAAAAATCTTCCTTGTGCTTATCATTTCGATAGCTACATTAATTCTTTATATATTTTCCATTCGTCTCCTATTTTTCTCAGTTCCAGCGTCTTTTTACCTTTATATTTAAATGTAGAGGATTTGTAGTCTTGAGTAAATACTGCCTTCGCACTATTTACGTCCACTGAAATTTGCAAATGAGCAATATTGATTTTTATATTTTTACTTTTTTTGTACACATCGGCTCTGGAGGATATCCAGGTGTCTAAGTTCATTCCTTTTGATCGGAAATTTGATTCATCATAACAACTGCGGTAAGTTTTCATATCGCCGGATCTCCAGCTTGCCAACCATTTCGTTATCAGAATCCGGACATCATTTTCAGGAATTGATTTTGTCTTATCTTGTTTGTCGTTTGTTTGAGCTAAATTCGAGCCGGTGGCAGGCGCGTCAACAGCTTCCAAAACAGCAACAGGACCGGCAACATCGGCAACAGGCGCAGGAGCAACAACAGGAGTAGCGGCGGCAGAAGCAACAGGTGCGGTAACATCGGCAACAGGCACAGGAGCAACAGCGGGCGCAGGAGCAGCAACAGGCGCGGGAGCGGAAACAGGCGCAGCGGAAGCAACGGGCGCTGCCGTTTTCTTGCCTATTTTTTCTTCGAAGGCCTGTATGATTTCATTTCTGACATTGCCTGTGTCGGATTCTTTTTTCGCTGGGAAATATTTAATAAAATGTTCATAAGCATCCTTACGGGGATCTTTATTTATAGCCGTTGCGTAGTCCGCCAAAGACTTTCCGTATTGTTCTATATCGTAATAAGCAAGGCCCCGGTTATACAAAGATAAAATGTCATTCGGATTTTTTTCTAAAGCCTTGTTGTAATCGGCGATAGCTTTCGGAAGATTGCCTTGAAGATGATAGATATACGCTCTATTGGAATAGAATCCGCCAAATTCAGGTTTTATTTCTATAGCTTTATTGTAATCGGCTAGAGCCTGCAGAACGTCGCCCTGAGTTTGATAGGCACTTCCTCTATTGGAATAGGCTCCGGCAAAGGAGGGATTTATTTCTATAGCCTTATTGTAATCGGCTATAGCTTTCTGAAGATTACCCTGTGTCTGATAGGCATTCCCGCGGTTGCAATAGGCTGCCGAATATTGGGGATTGATTCCAATGACTTTGGTATAGCTTATGATGGCTTGAGAGAGATTTCCCTGTTTTTCATAGGCATTTCCAAGGTTATAATAAGCTTCTATAAATTGGGGATTAATTTCAACAGCTTTGTTATAGTCAGCAATGGCTTCAGAGAAGTTGCCCTGTTTTCCATAAGCTTTCCCGCGGTTGTAATAGGCTTTTGCATGCTTTGAATATATTCTGATGGCGTTGGTATAATCAGAGATGGCTTGGGCAAAGTTTCCCTGTTTTTCAAAAGAGTTGCCGCGATTGTAATATTCTTCTGCGGTCCCCGCGGGAATGTCGGGAACAGTTTCAGCGAAAATTGATGGCGCGAATAATAAAAATATTAACGATAAGGTAAATAATGATTTTTTCATAATTATTGCCTTTCTTTAAATTCTATTTATATTTGTTCAGTGGTTGAAAATAGAACAAAGATTATTTCTATTGTCAAGATAATTATTGCCGGATTTGTATAGTGTTGACGGGGAAATTTAATTGTCCTGTATAATGTTCACTAATATGTAAAACTGAACCAATGCCTGAAAAAATGTTAAAAATATAAGTGCCAATGTGATTATTACGTTCACATAATCTCTCTATATATTTTCCATTCGTCGCCTGTTTTTCTTAATTCCAATATCTTCCTGCCTTTACTTTTAAGTTTTGAAGAACTGTAATGTTGAGTAAATACTGCCTTCGCGATATTTTCATCTGCGGATATTTGCAAATTATCAATGCGAATACTTATATTTTTATTGTTTTGGTGGACATCGGATTTATGAGATATCCATGCATCTAAATTCATTTCTTTCGACTGGAAGTCTGACGCATAACAATCGCGATAAGTTTTCATATCGCCCGATTCCCAACTGGTTAGCCATTTGGTTACTAAATCCCGTATATCTTTTGAGGCGGTATTATTTGTTCCTTTTTGTTCGCTGTTTACCACGGCAAGGTTTCTGCCGGTGATGCGGGGTGGTGTCGCGTCATCAACGACATACCATTTGTTGTTAATCTTTTCTAAAATCAGTTTATTATAAAATCCCTGAAAATTATTGTCGTTGACTGCAAAGATTTGATCAAAAATAATAACGGCATTATTTTCTTCCTGTAAAATGGATATATCCCGTGGCTGTAAAACAAAATGATTATTTATAAATCTCAATTGTTTGATTTTATTATAGAGTTCTTCGCGTCTCTTGCCCTTAATTTCCGAACCTTGCATATATAAGGAATCAATCTTTTTGATGTCTTTTTCGGTAAAAGCCTTATTCCATGATATTAAAATTTTTTCTAATTCATTTTTTGAAGGAAGAACATGATTTTGGGGAACCCATTTTATAGACTCGGAAATAATGACAGGTGTTCTGTTTAAATAGATAAAATTGGCAAGTCGCTTCAGGTCGCTGTCATGTAAAACTACACAGCCGCTTGAATGTTTAGGCAATAGTGGCTTTGTCGTGCCATGAATCCAGATGTTATTACCGTCCCGTCCAGCTCTCTTGTCGGAGAGTGTCGGATAATCAAGAGGAAAGGCCATTGAACCATAAATTTCAGGCGGACCGGGATTGTGCAGAATTCTCGTCGTAAAGAAAATTCCATTGGGAGTTTTTGCGTCTCCGGCAACTCGTTTAGATCCGGAATTTTTTCCTGTGGAACAAGAAGCCTCAAATACTTTAGAAAAAGTTTCCTCTTTATGAAAAACATATATCTTTTGATATTTCTTATCAACGACGATAATGTAACCGGAAGATAGAGAAACTATCGAATCCGGTATTTTTCTGGAACCGGAAGAAACTGCCGGATTCGATATTTTACTGGAAGCAGGGGCTGCTATCGAATCGGATATTCCCTCGGAATCAGGGGACGCTATTGAATCCGGTATTTTCTCGGGATATGGGGAAATTGTTGAATCGGATATATTCTCGGAATCGGTAGAAACTATTGACGAGGCTTCAACGGGATATAAGAAAAAAATAAATGATAACAAAACGATACAATAAGCAGCCATTTTTATTTTAATCATCATGACAGTTAATAACCTCAGGTTTCTTAATGAAAAAGTAAAGATCACATAGCAAAAACTTAATAATCATTCAAGCACTTTAATTGAAAAATCCACAAGTTCTTTAAACTTATAATAGGTTCTAAATAAGAGTTTTTGAATAAAATATTTAAAAAAATGATTTACAAATGGGCAAATAGATATATTATAAGACAAATTAACTGGTACATCCAATGGCAATAATAAAAATATTTGTTGCAATAAATCAAAAACATTGATAAATTTAACAACAGCTTCTTGACACTCCATAAAAATGACATATAATATACATCAATAAAAAATGAGGGAAGTTTATTGTCAGACCTGAAGAATGATGTAAACTCAACTGAAAAGCTTCTTAATGTCATACGCGGGAAGAATGAAGAATCTTTCAGCGCGCCTGACAAACCTGAAGTTTCTGTGTCTGCAAAAAAGCGGACGAAAAATATTAATGTCATCTCGCCCAAACGTTTTTTCGATAAAAAAAATTTTACAGTAGGCGTTGATGTCAGCCGGGAATTTATTTGTCTGGTTAAGACAGCTAATAATTCCGACGATAAGCCGATTTTAGTTGACAAAAAAATTATCAAATATAGTCCCGGAATATCTGACGATTCACCGGAATTCAACACATTTTTAAAATCTTCTATTATTTCCTTTTGCGGCTCAATGGCCAAATGTAATATCTGGACGAAGATATCAACGGGCGAAGTTAATGTCCATTTCCTGAAAGTTCCCCGCGTGCCTAAAAATAAACTGGATAATGTTATTTATTGGACAGCGAAAAAAGAAGGTTATATTGATGAAGAAAAATTAATTTTTGATTTTGAACTGCAGGGCGAAATTGTTGATCAGGGCAATGCTAAATATTCCGTGATGGTTTACACAGCCCCTAAAGAGGAAATTGAAAGAATTAAATCCTTGTTTTTTGACATGGGAATAACTCTTGCCGGAATTACAACAGTTCCTTTTGCTCTTCAGAATATTTTCCGGTCAGAATGGATGCCGGTAACTGAAGAAATTTTTGCCAGTTTGTTTATAGGCAATAATTTTTCCCGAATTGATGTTTATGACAAAGATAATCTGGTTATGAGCCGGGGCATCAAAACGGGCAGCGGCAATAGCATGGCAGAAGCAATTATCGCATCTGTTCTTGAGAAAACAGGCAATGTAAGACTGAATCAAGATGAGGCAATAAAAATTCTTTTGAGTCTTAGTCCTGATTCGGAAAAATTAAGTAATACAGACGCCGGTTACGATTTAACAAAAGAAGAAATTCTGGAAATGATTTCTCCCGTATGGGAAAGATTAGCCCGTCAGGTGGACTTAACTTTAAAAACATCTTCTATCGGAGACCAGAGGGTTGAAAAGATATATATTAGAAGTTCAGTGAATGTTGATAATTCCATTCTGGCTTACATGAGTGATCAATTAGGAATAAAAACCGAATTCTTTGATCCTTTTAAACAGCAGGCATCTTATCTCTCCATGGAATCTTTAAGCGTTCAAGAAGGAGTTTTGCTGTCTTCCGCTTTGGGTTTTTCCTTGTCGAACAACAATCGCACACCTAATGTTATTTATACTTATGTCGAAAAAAATAGAGAAATAAAAGCAAAACGAATTGATAGACTGGTTTTTATGTCCTTTCTGGCAGCTTTAATTATTTGCCTCGTTACGTTAATTTATCAAGTTTCAGAATTGAATATCCTTAAAGAAAAGCGTGTAAAATTAGAAAATGAATTAGCTTCCTATAATCCTTTGTTATCTGTGGAAACAATAAATAATGCATCTAACAGGGCAAAGATACAGAAAATAATTGCCCATCAATATGCGCAGAGGTATTTGGGTCTCGCGGCAATTGGAGAAGTTTCTGATCTTACACCGTCAAATGTACGCCTGCTCAATTTTAAAATAACTGCGGGGAGCGACGCGACGAAAAGCGAAGCCGCAAGCGACGGTGTCGCGATAGAGGGAATTATTTTTGATAAAAGGGACAAGTTGGATTCGGATTTGTCGCAATATGTGATAAAACTGGAAAATTCGCCAATGTTCAGTAAAGTGTCGGTACAGAAAAACAGTATTATTACTTTCAAAAAAGATGAAGTTCTCAATTTTACTTTGAGCGCTAAAACAGGTAAACAGTGATGAATAAAAGTAATGCGAATGTAAATCAAAATAGTTTTTTGCATTTATTAATTTACGGCGGAATTATTTTTATTATTATTTTAGTAGCGATACTTCCTTTATATCTCAAGACTTCCGCCAACATTAAGGAAAATGAAAAATTAACATATCAAATTAAAGAGCAAAGTGATTTGAGGCCTCTTTACTCATCCTTATTAAAGGCTATGAAGGATAAGGATTTGCTTGTTTTACCCAATCCCGAGAAGAAGCCGCTGCCCCGTTTAGAAGCAGGAAAATTTCAGGATGATTTCCGTGCGGTGGCGAAGAAATCCGGAGTAGCGATTGTTTCCTTTGTACCGGATTCAAGCACATCGGCGGGTGCTTCAACATCCCTTTTGCACAATATTGTGCTGAAGGGGGAATTTGCCGATTTTCGAAAAATGCTTATCGAATTGGGAGCCGTTCCTTATTTAGATAAGATTGAGGAAATTAGTTATACGCAAGGCACTGCATCCATGGAATTTAAAATGAAAGTCTGGATAGCGCTTAAGTAGTTAATCAAAAGGTATTTATGGCTAAGTTAAAAACAAGAGAAATTATCATTTTAGTGATCGCCGGCTTATTAGTTTTATACGCGGGTTTTGATTACTTCATTCTCGGTCCGGCAGGTAAAAAAGTTAAAGCCGGCGCCGATTCCGTGAAAATTGAAACATTTACAAGCGAAATAACCAGTGATTTAAATAAAAACCAATTATCTGATTTTGATAAATATGTTATCAGGCGGGTAGGAACTGATAGCGGAAACAATCCTTTTTTGAAAAGAGATGCATATAAGGCTTGGGCGGCAAGAGATAATAAAGGCATTGCGTCTAAAATAATTTATTCAGGCTTCGTAGAATCAGGAAGGAATAGAATGGCTGTGCTTAACGGCCTGGAATATAGAGCAGGGGAGCAAATGGTAGAGGAAGGCTATGTATTAAAACAGATTACGCCTTCGAAAGTTTTTATTTTTGATAAACGAACGGGAAATAGTCTCGAAATTCCCATACAAGAATAAAATTGCAATTGGAGGTTGTCGATTTGAAATACTCTAAAAATATCATAATGACAGGCCTAAGTTTTTTAGTGCTGATGTTTTTCTTCGGCTGTGCCGATGAATTTAAGAGTGAGAAAAAAGATCCTTTTTTTGAAAAATGGTCAACTCTTGCCGAAAATTCTGAGGGGCACTCTCCTAAAGCTAAAGAAATTAATGAATCAGCAATTTTAGCCAAAAAACAAGCGTCATCTTTCCCTTTAGGTGAAACAACCGTGAGAAAATTACCTACCGGACCAATCAATTTAACAATGCGTCAGGCGGATCTCAAATCCGTGCTCAGAGCAATGGCCAAGTCGGTTGGTTTAAATCTTCTGGTTAAAAACGAACTCCAGGGTAATATCAGTGTAGATTTCAAGGGGGTTCCCTGGGATAAAGCATTTACCGGATTATTGCGCACATATGGTTTGTCCTATGTTTGGGAGGGCAATATCATCAGAGTCATGACTATTGATGATTTTGCACAGGATTTAAAACAAAAAGTGCAGTTGCGGGATATTCAATGGGTTGAACCGTTGTTGGAGCCTGTGGTGATAGGCGTTGATTACGCCGATCCCACGAAACTGGCGGAGACACTTCAGGGTTTCATCACTAAAGATAAGGATGGAAAACCCCGCGGTTCGGTTAAAGTTGACGAACACAGCAATTCCTTGGTCATTTCCGCTTTGCATGATGATCTGAAGAATATGCTGCCGATTATTGAAAAGCTGGATAAACCTACGCCTCAGATTTTAATTAAAGCCAATATAGTGGAAACAACGAAAATCGTGGCCAGAGATTTGGGAATTATGTGGGGAGGATCGGCTTCTACTACTCTCCACGGCAGCGAAAGTCTTTCACTGTCTGGCGGCGGCACCCGATCAAGCTCCACGTCTCCTATTATTCCGACAGCAAATGGCGCTATTGGTATAGGAGGCGAAGGTCTTGGAATAAATTTCCCGGCCAGTAATTTAACATCCACTGCCGCCTCTTCATTAGGTCTTACTTTTGGTACTATAGGCGGAAATTTATTAGAAGTACAACTTCAAGCCCTGCAGACGGCTTCTCTGTTAAATGTTCTTTCCAGTCCGTCGATCACAACTTTGGACAACCAGAAAGCATTTACTGAAAATGGCGAAAGAGTTCCCTATGTAACAGTTCAGTCAACAGGCATTAGCACAACCCCGACTTATACCACCAACTTTGTAGATGTCCTTATGCGTTTGGAGATTACGCCGCATGTCATTGACGGTAAAAATTTAAAAATGACAATTTTTGTGCAAAAAGATGACATTGATACGACAAGAGAAGACATTTTGGGAGATCCTTATATTATCAAAAAGCAAACGCAAACGGTGTTGATTGTCAAGGATGGAGAGACAATTGTTATTTCCGGTTTAACTAAACGAACCAAATCAGATTCGGGAAACGGCGTGCCGTGGTTAGAAGACATTCCCGTTTTGGGTTGGGCTTTTAAATCGAATAGTAAAAGCGATGAAAAGGATGAAGTTCTCATATTTATTACGCCTCATATATTACAGGCCAGTAATAACCAGACTTCACACGGGGCTGGAAAAAATAATATAGAAAATAATCTAACTGAACAAAATTGAAAAAAACCGGAATTAAAAATAATGGAATTGGACTCTGAGCAATAGCAGATGTTAAACAGCAACATGGCGTTTAAAAATGAATTATTACAACATTCTCAATTTAACAAAAGAGCCATTTTCCAACTCTCCGGAACCGGAATTTCTTTTTCAATTACCACAGCATAGCGATTGTTTACAAAAGTTGGAACTGGCCGTCCGTCTGCGCCGCGGAATTAACGTTGTAATAGGGGACATTGGCACAGGGAAAACCACTTTATGCCGAAAACTTATTCAAAGCTTTTCTTCGACTTCGGCAGATTCTACTGAAATTGAAACGCATCTTTTGCTTGATCCGGCGTTTAACGGCGCTGTTGAATTCCTGCAAACTATTGCTTTAATGCTGGGCATTAAAGATTTAAATGATTGTAAAAGTGAATGGCCTTTAAAAGAAAGAATTAAGGATTATCTCTTTGACAAGGGAGTGGATGAAAAGAGAATAGTTGTCCTGATTATTGACGAAGGTCAGAAAATTCCGGAGAATTGCCTGGAAATTTTGCGGGAATTTCTTAATTACGAAACAAATAAATTTAAGCTGCTGCAAATAATAATATTTGCTCAAAAAGAATTCCAGACAATTCTTAAAAGGAAAGCCAATCTTCTTGATCGGGTTAATATTCTCTATCATCTTCAACCACTGAGCTTTAAACAAATGCGGGCGATGGTAAATTATCGTTTAAGTGTCGCCTCAGACTTTGAAACAGCTCCTTCTCTGTTTAGTTTTTGGGGTTTTGCGGCTATGTATCTGGCTACCGGAGGCTATCCGCGTAGAGTGATTTTTCTTTGCCATCATGTTGTTTTAAAAATGATAGTTCGCGGCAGAAAGAGGGCCGGCTGGTTTTTAGTCAGAAGCTCCGTCAGTGAGATGGCAACGCCGTTATTTAGAAGATTAAAATGGGCGCTTGTCAGCTTTTTAATGATGGCTGCCCTGGGAATTTCGATCAGCGCAATGATACTGCAAAGTCGAAATGCCGATGCGTATAAAAAAATAGCGACCATCCTGGTAACAACGGCAACGCCTGTAACACCGGCAACTCAGGCGACGCTCATTGTTCCTGAAATTAAACAGGTGGAGACAACAGGCGTTGCTGCTAATTCGTTAAGTACTCAGGAAAATAAGAATCAGGATGTTAAAATGCCTGAAAATATCGGAAAGATACCCATGACAAAAAGAAGAACAATTTGGTGGACACTGCATAATATATACGGCGAGGTAAATTCCGATATCATGAACGCGGTGTTTGCAGCTAATCCTCGTATTAAAAATAAAGACATGATCACGGAAGGAAGTATAATAACGCTTCCGTCAATTGCAGCGGGTATAAAACCGATAAATAAAGGCGATGTAATCGTTGCTTTAAAAAGTGGAAAAGATTTGGAAACGATGTATAATATTTATCGCAATAATCCTGACGAGAGGAAAATGCCTCCGCTGGCATTTCTTTCTTTCTGGAATAAAAAAGAAGGCATGGAATTCGCGATTGTTATCGATAAAAGTTTCAATAATTATAACTCAGCCGAAGAAGCTCTCGGCAAATTGCCACCGGTGATTGCCGCCGAAGCAAAAATTTTAACTCAATGGGATGCGGACACAGTATTTTTTAACCGCCGTATGTTGCATCATTGAGTTGATCGTGGAGGATAAATGAGAATTAAACAACGTCTTGGTGAAATACTTGTAAAGCAAGGGGTTCTGACCGAAGAAATGCTGGCAAAAATCCTGAGTGATCAGAAAAAAACCAATTTAAAAATTGGCCAGTTTTTAATACGCCAGGGGATTCTTCAGGAAAAACAAATAATAGATTTATTATGCGAGCAACTCAATCTTCAAAAATATCAAATGAACAAGTTTCCCCTGGATTTGAATCTGGTGCGTTATATCCCCATTGAATTCGCACAAAAAAATCAAGTGGTCCCTTTAAAATTACAGGGGAATCTTTTGACCGTCGCGGTTGTAGATCCTCTGGAGACAAAAACATTCGATTCCATTGAAAAATTAACCAACATGGAAGTCGAACCCGTAATTTGTTCGGAAATGGAAATCAATCAGCTCATCAGCAGTATGTATGGCATGCAATCCGATCTCGGCGATATCATGGAAAACATGGAGATAGAATCCAAGGATAAAGAAGACTCCGAAACCCAGGAAGAAATCCAGATCACGTCGTTACAGGATGCGGCAGGAGAGGCGCTGGTTGTTCGTTTGACTAATTCTATTTTTGCTCAGGCCGTTCGCAGCAGAGCAAGCGATATACATATCTCTCCGCAACAAAATACCGTGCAGTTGCGTTTTCGCATTGACGGACGGCTGATCGAAATGCCCTCGCCTCCGAAATCCATATTTTTATCTGTTATTGCCCGTCTTAAGATTATAGCCAACATGGATATCACCGTTTCCAGAGTTCCTCAAGACGGCCGATTCACCCTGAAATTGGAGAAAAAGGAAATTAATGTCCGAGTTTCCTCGATTCCCACAATTCACGGAGAAAATATTGTCATGCGTTTGCTGGATATGAGCGCCGGTATTTATACCCTGGATAGTCTGGGCATGGATGCTGACGATATGGCTAAAATAGAAAGCATGAGCAAAAAACCTTACGGAATGATTCTAAGTACCGGACCAACAGGAAGCGGCAAAAGCACCAGCCTGTACGCAATCCTGAGTTCCATAAACAAACCGGATATAAATATAATTACTCTGGAAGATCCGGTCGAATACAGGGTAAATGAAATTCGCCAGGTGCAGTTAAACACTAAAGCGGGAATGACTTTTGCCGGCGGCTTGCGTTCAATTCTTCGTCAGGATCCGGATGTTATTATGGTTGGTGAGATTAGAGATGCGGAGACTGCCGCGGTATCGGTACAGGCGGCGCAAACGGGGCATAGAGTTTTGAGCACGGTTCATACGAATGATGCCGCGGGAGTTATAACGCGATTTATCGATATGGGCATCGAGCCTTTCCTGATTTCATCTGTTCTTATCGTATCTTTTGCTCAAAGATTAGTGCGTACTGTTTGTCCTTATTGTAAAGAATCTTATAATCCACCGGTGAAAGCTATTACTGCATTTGGAATAACAGAAGCAGAAGCAAAAAACGCTAATTTCCAACACGGCAAAGGTTGCAGCCAATGCAAGAATACCGGCTTCAAGGGGAGAACAGGTGTTTTTGAGGTTTTGGTTATTGATGAAATGATTCAGGATATGATCGTTAATCAAAGGTCGAGTCCCGAAATAACGCGCGCCGCGGTAGCTGCCGGGAAATTAAAAACATTACAAAAAGACGCAGCCCGAAAAGTTGCTCAAGGGATAACAACTCTGGAAGAAGCGGCCTCCGCTGTTATGACTTAAAATAAATAAGGATGAAAAATGCCCAAATATTCTTACCATGCCATTAACAATATTGGAGAGGAAATTTCCGGAAAATTAGAGGCGGAATCAGCTGAGATCGCAAATTTCATACTGATTTCCCGCGACCTTATACCGTCAAAAATTAAAGAACAACAGGGGAGTAATGATTGGTTAGCTGCGCTATCCGTGATGGGCAAAGTTAAAACGATGGATCTGATAATGTTTACAAAACAGTTCCATTCCATGCTGGTTGCGGGGATACCGATATTAAGAATTTTGTCTATTCTGGAGGATCAAACGGAAAGCAAAGGTCTGAAGCGGGCGATATCAATAATTATTAAAGATATCAATCAAGGCTCGTCCCTTTCTGACTCGATGCAAAAACACCCCAAAATATTTGACCGCCTTTACTGTGACATGATCAGGGCAGGTGAAGTCAGTGGAAGTGTGCCGATCGTTTTAGAGCGATTGATTTACATTATTGAGCATGAAGCAAAAGTCAGAGCAGACATAAAATCGGCGATGAGATATCCAATGATAGTGCTGATAGCCTTATCATGCGCTTTTATATTTCTTTTAACTGTTGTAATACCCCAATTTGTTTCTATTTTTACCCAGGTCGGGTTAGACTTGCCGTGGCCCACAAAAATTGCCATGCTGTTGTATGGTTTAATTCATAATTACTGGTATTTAATGCTCGGCGCTATATTAATAATTGTTTTTGGTTTGCGTTTCTATTTTAAAACAAGCAATGGCAAATTCGTGAAGGATTCTTTTTTATTGGAAATGCCTATAATAGGGCCGGTATTTAAAAAGGCGGCATTATCACGTTTTGCCAGTATATTTGCTATCTTACAAACAAGCGGCGTTCCCATTATGCAATCATTGACCATACTTTCGGCTACAATGGGTAATGAGGCCCTGACGCGAACTTTTGATAATATCCGTGAACGTATTAAAGAAGGGGCCGGAATTTCGGCGCCATTAAAATCATCAAAATATTTTACCCCGATGGTTATTGATATGATAGCGATCGGTGAAGAGTCCGGAAAGATTGATGAAATGATGCGGGCAGTCGCAGTACATTATGACAGTGAGGTTGAGTACGCTGTTAAAGCGCTTTCCGATGCGATTGGACCGATTCTAATCGTTGGTTTAGCCGCAGTCGTGGGATTTTTTGCGTTATCCATATTTATGCCGATGTGGGATCTTATGAAATTGACAACACATCATTGATGGAAAAATATTAATCATTGAAATAAGCTGATAATTCTTGACTTTTTACGCTGGAATAATTACGATAATTAATACGAAATTTTGCAAATGAAGTCTTAATAAGTAATAACAAAAACAACTAACGGGTATGAAAAAAGGAGGAAAATATGTTAAAAAACGAGAAAGGTTTTACGTTGATTGAAATCATCGCGGTTCTGGTTATTTTGGGAATTTTAGCCGCGGTGGCTATTCCAAGGTACTTGAGTCTGATGGATCAGTCAAGAATTTCTGCAGCACAAGGCGCTCTTGGCGAATTAAAATCAAGATCAAGCGCTGTTTATTCCAAATTGCTTTTATCGGGCAATGGGGTTGATCCCGGAGAACCCGCGGTTGGGGCTTCATTGAGTCTTGATGTCGGCAGTGATTTTTCAGGTATTACAACGACCGCTACTTCCACTCAGATTGTATTTGCGATTTCTACGGTTAAAGGCAGCACGATGAGTACAACTCCCAGCGGGACCTGGTATTACCCGACACAAAGCTAAGTAAAAAAACATTTGGGAAAAAATAGCGTGAATCATATCACGCTATTTTTTTGACCAGTTTTTTAATTAATGAAGAAGCATTTTTTAGCCATTAAGGAAGAAAATATGTTAAAAAATGAGAAAGGTTTTACATTGATTGAAATCATCACGGTTCTGGTTATTTTGGGAATTCTAGCCGCCGTGGCCATCTCAAGATACGTGGATATGATGGACCAGTCAAGAATTTCAGCCGCACAGGTTGCAATCGGGGAATTAAAATCACGCGCAAGCGGTATATATGCAAAATTATATTTGTCAGGCAATGGAGCGGATCCCGGAGAACCTGCGGTTGCGAGTTCATTGAGTCTTGATGTCGGCAGTGATTTTTCAGGTATTACAACGACCACCAGCGGCAGTGATATTATATTTGCGATTGGCATGGTGAAAGGCAGCACGATGAGTACAACTCCCAGCGGGACCTGGTATTACCCGACACAAAGCTAAATAAAAAACATTTGGGAAAAAATAGCCTGAATCATTTCACGCTATTTTTTTGCTGATTTTTCAATTAATATAGGAACATTTCCCGGCGATAAATAAATAATTTTCAATCTTGGGAACGTAAATAAGCAATTTTTCATCTTTATTCAATTGTTGAATATATTCTTTTAGATTTAAAGAACCCTGTAAATACAGCAAGAGGCGAATTTCCTGATTGAGCATTTTTGTATCTTTGATTTTTCCGTATAATTCAATAAGAGCCAGATTGGCATAAGCATTTTGCGGAGCAAGCTTCCGGACGGATTTCCAGTAATAGATGGCGCGGGCATAGTTATTTTTCAGACGGCAGACCTCGGCCATAATCTCAAGCGCAAACAGTGAATCCGAATTTTTAGCGAGACTTTTTTCGGCGAAAATTTTAGCTGCATCAATTTTACCGTCTTTTAATAGAATAAAACTGTATAACTCCAATAGTCTGGAATTATCAGGATATTTTTTGAACTTATCTTCAATAATTTGTCCCGCTTCTTTAACCTTATTCTGCCGGAGTTTTATTTTTGCCATGTATATATAATTGGGGATATGTTCAGGATTTGTTTTAGAAGATTGTATAAAGTAGTTCATGGCCAGACCATCCCGCATTTCTGTAAAATGTAAAAGACCCAAATTGTACTCCTGGAGCGATAAAGATACATTGCTTCCTCCAAAATTATTTAAAGTTATCGCTTTTTTATATTCCTGAAATCCTTTTTCTTTTTCATGATAATTGCAGTAAATACTGCCTACCATGGCATGCGGCCTGCTCAATTCGGGATACTTGTCAATGTTATCAAACCATAAGAGAAAATCATCGGAGAATATTTTATTGCGGCTATAAGTAATGTCGCCCAGGCCGAATAAGATGATGGCTATTCCCAGGGCAACGATAATCTGAATAAGCTTTTTGTAGGAGAAGTAATCAACAACGTAAATGATGAATTCCGCGAAAGGAACAAACAAAAGCATGGACGGCAGATAATTGCGATAGTCGTATATTAACTCCAGATTAAAAATGGAGCCTTCAATGATATGATTCAAAAAAAAGAAAATGATGCTAAAAGATAGCAGCGGGCGCTTACGGGATATATAAAGGGCAAATCCGATGATTAACAATATCGATAAAATTGAAGGAATTGTAGTCCATGGATGCATCAAAGACCGGGAAACTTCAAAATCGTAAAGAAAAGTTAAGCGCGAACTGATCGGATAAAAAAGCAATGAAAGATAAAACAGGATAACGCGGGGTTCGGTTAAAAGCCTTTGCGTCATGGTGAAGCCGCGTATCTTATATCCGGCTGACAAACCGTTGAAACCAAAAAAATTGGAAAAACCGCTTGTATAAATAAAACCGATAATTAAAATCAGCAAAAATGGCAGCGCGGAAATCTTGATATTTTTTTTAATATTTTCTTTGGTGATGCCCTGAATTAAAAATAAATCAAAAAGAAAAATGCTGACCGGAAGCATCGCGGCGTTTTCTTTGGAAAGCACGGCAGCCAAACCGGAAGTTATGCACAGTATAAAAAACAGGATGGAAGAAGATGATCTTTTAGATAGATGGGCGGATGTCCGGCCTTTGAGGTAGAAATACATGGACATGATATAAAATAGCCCCGCCATGGAGGTATATCTCTGTACAATGTAGGTAACGCATGTAACATGAAGAGGATTTAATGCCCAGAAGAACGTCGCCAGAAGCGCCACCGGGTAAGCGACATTTTCATATTGATCCCTAAGCCGCGGAAGTCTCAGCGTGTTATAAATAAATAGAAAAAGAAAGACAGAAGAGAGGTAATGGATGATAAAATTAACGACATGAAATCCGAAAACATCCATTCCGCCTAATTTATAATTCAGGGCAAAGCTCAAGACAGGCAATGGCCGCCATAATTTATTCTGGTTATTGTCATATACATAATGCTTTATTTCCGGCCATGAAAATGATTTTATCTGAGTTTGCGGATTATTAACAATGTTGCCGAAATCATCAAAATGCCAATCGCCGTGAAAACTATTGGAGTAAATAATCAATAAAGCCGCTAAAAGAGCAACAAATGTAAAAAAATATTTCTTCGATTCAGGGAAGTTTATATTTACAGGTAGTGTAAATCCATTTTCTTTGGAAAGCATTGTCTTCTCCTGAATAATGAAATATCGTTTAATTTAAAATTTGTTCTTCAATTATGATCTGCCCCAAAGAAGAGGAGCCGTTGTTAAAATACGCTTACATAATTTTATTTGAAAATCAACGACAGTAATTTCTTTTTTTAGCCCATTGCAGCGCTGTGCAGTTTCCCATTTTACATCCTTTTTTCGCATCATAACAGCCGGGCTTTTTGTTGCCCTGATTAAAGTAAGTTCCCCCGCGGTTGTTATAGGCATCGGCATAGTCCGGTTTCAGGCGTATGACCTCATTAAAATCATTAACGGCGCTTTGATACCTGCGTATTTTAAAGTAAGCCGCCCCCCGGTTGTTATAGGCATCGGCATAGTCCGGTTTCAGGCGTATGGCTTCATTGAAATCATCAATGGCGCTTTGATACCTGCCGAGACTAAAATATGCAATTCCCCGGTTGTAGAAGTAACCCTCATTATTTGGTTTCAGGCGTATAGCTACATTAAAATCATCAACGGCGCTTTGATACCGGCAAAGATTATGGTATGCTGCCCCCCTGATAAAATATAAGTCTGCGTCAGTCGGTTTCAGGCTTATGGCATGATTATAATCTTCTATGGCCAGCCGATATTGGCCGAGATTAGCATAAGCAATCCCTCTGTTAGAGTAGGAAGCATCGTTGGGTCTCAACCGTATAGCTTCACTGAAATAATCCAGGGCATTTTGGTGCAAACCGAGTTTGATATGGATAATTCCCAGATTGTAGTATGCATCGGCAAAATCCGGTTTCAGCCGGATTGCCTCATTGAAGTCCTCAATAGCCGACTGATACCGGCCTGATTTAACGTAAACACTTCCCCTGTTGTTGTAGGCAAAGAAAAAGTCCGGATTCAGACGGATTGCCTCCATAAAATGATCCATAGCCTCATTGATTTTACCTTCGTCAGATAAGGCAATACCTAAATTATTATGGGCAAGATAGTTATTTTTTGTTATCTGCAAATTATAATTCCAAAGCTTGATGCTGTTTTGCCATAAACCGCATTGCTGCCAGGTTATAAATGACAATATGGCAATGAAAAACACTGCCGCCGGAAATAAAATTATTTTGCGCAGATTTTGGTGTGTGAAGAAAAGCGGAATGCCCCAGGCCAGTATTACGGCAATGCCTATAGAAGGCAGATAATGGTAGCGGTTGGCCATGGCCTGTTCGCCGGATTGAACTATTCCGATAACCGGTAGTAGGGTTATCGCGTACCATAGCCATCCAACAAAGAGATACGGTAAACGTTTAATTGCCGCGATAACCAAAACGCTGATAATGAGAATTAGAAGCGTGGCTCCCAGGACTTGCCAGATCGGAATTTGAACAGGATATGGATAGAAAACAGCCAGATCACGAGGCCATAATGTTTTCTCCAGATAAGTTATAAAGGAAACTGACGCGTTGGCGATCCGCAAACCAAAAGGAAAATGTTTTATGGATGGATTGTACTGAGTATAAATCGTGATAACAGAAAAAACTGCCGACAAGATAAATAAAGGTATTTTTTCCTTCAATTGCCATAGAACAAAATTGCCTTCTCTGAATTCAAAACGTTTCAGCGGCCAATAATCCAGAAGAATTAAAATTACAGGCAGAGTGACAACTATAGGTTTGCTCATAAGAGCCAGGACAAAGCAAAACACAACAGGCAGATATCTTTTTATATCAGGTTTTTCCGTATAATAAACATACAGGCAGAGAGTCAGCATCCAGAAAAATGCGCTTACGACATCTTTGCGCTCGGCAATCCATGCAACCGATTCCACGTGCAGAGGATGCACGGCAAAAAGAACGGCGACAAAGGCGCTTCGCCAGATCGCTCCTGTCATGCGGTTGAAAAGCCAGAAGAGTAAAAGCGTGCTAAATATATGCAGGATAAGATTTGTAATATGATAACCGCCGGCGTTGGGGCCAACAAGTTGATTATCCAACATGAATGACAGCCATATCAGAGGGTGCCATAAGGAGTCGGCATAAGTTGTGCTAAACGCCCAACGAATTCCGGTAAGCGATATTCCGGACTGGATATGACTGTTTTCTGTTACATAAAGTGGATCATCGAAATTAGTGAAGTCATAAAGATTTACCTGCCAGAAAACGGTAAAGGTGATAACAGTCAACGCCAGATAAACGATTAGTTTCTGTCTGTCGGAGCTTAAATTTATCCTGTTTAACATAATAGAATTCAGTTTCTCTTATAATAATATTCTATATTCTACGTCCCATGTTCTACGTTAAACCTTGAACTTGTTTAATGGCAGAGGCCTTTAACTCTGGCAGCTTCCAACGTTTTGCAATTTCCCGATTTACACGCTTTTTGCGCATCATAACAGCCCTGTATCTTATCACCCTGTTTTAAGTAAGATTCTCCCCGGTCGTTGTACGCATCGGCATAGTCAGGTTTCAGGCGTAATGCTTCATCAAAGTTCGCAATCGCATATCGATACAGGCGAAGGTTATTGTAAACAATCCCCCTTTTGTAGTAGGCATCGGCGTAAACCGGTTTCAGAGCTATGGCTTTATTGTAATCTTCAATGGCCTGTTGATACTGCCCCATGAAAGCATAAGTATTTCCCCTGAAGGTGTAGGAATCTGCATAATACGGTTGCAGGAGTATAGCTTTATTAAAGTCCTCAAGGGCGTTTTGATACCGGCCGAGTTGGACGTACGCTCCCCCCCTGTTGTTATATGGAATATTACCCATGTTGTTTAGTACATTATCCGGCATCAGGCGGATTGCTTCGCTGTAATGATAAATAGCTTCTTCGATTTTGCCTTCTTCAGCAAGAGATGGAGCAATGTTGTTATGCGCAAGATAGTTATTCTTTGTCACCCGCAAGGCATGGTTAAGTAGAGTTATACTGTTTTTCCAATAACCGCATTGCTGCCACGTTATAAATGACAATATGCCAATGAAAATCACTCCCGCCGGGAATAAAATCCTTTTGCGCGTATTTTCGCTTTTAAAAAAAAGCGGAATGCCCCATGCCAGCATAACGGCAATGCCTATAGAAGGCAGATAATGATACCGATCGGCCATTGAGAAGCCTCCTACCTGAAGGATCCCGATAACGGGCAGAAGAGCTATAGCATACCATAGCCATCCAACAAAAAGATATGGCAAACGTCTCATCTTTATAATTACGGCAGCGCTGATAACCAGAATCCCGGCAGCGGCGCCTAAGACCTGCCAGATGGGAAGTTGTTCTGAAAAAGGATAAAAAACAGCCAGATCATGAGGCCATAACGTTTTCTCCAGATAGGTCACAACAGAAACAGGCATGTTGGTAATTCTGGAACCCAGGGGGAAAACTTTTAAAGACGGCTTATCCGGAGAATAAAGTGTAATGAAAACGAGCGCTGCCGACAAGATAAGAAAAGGTATTTTTTCCCATAGCGGCCATAATGAAACCTTTACCGGTACAACGTCCGTTAAATTGTTCCCCGTTTTTTTTGATTCAAAACGTTTCAGCGGCCAGTAATCCAGAAGAATCATCATTACGGGCAGGGTGACAACCATGGGCTTGCTCATAAGGGCGCAGACAAAGCAAAACAGGACAGGCAGATATCTCCTTATGGCCTGTTTTTCCGTATAATAAACATACAGGCACAAAGTCAGCATCCAGAAAAATGCGCCCAAGACATCTTTGCGTTCAGAAATCCAGGCAACCGATTCCACGTGAAGCGGGTGAAGCGCGAAGATCGCCGCGACAAAGGCGCTGCGCCAGATGGCGCCTGTCATGCGGTTAAAAAGCCAGAACAAAAACAAAGCGCTCAGTATATGCAGGATAAGATTGGTAATATGATAACCGCCGGCATTCAGGCCAACAAGCTTATAATCCAGCATAAAAGACATCCATACCAGAGGATGCCATAAATCGAAATACTTTGTACTCAACGCCCAACGAAAACTGTCAAGCGATATTCCTGACTGGATATGGCTGTTTTGGGTTACATAAACTTGATCATCGAAATTAATGAAGTCATAAAGATTTACCTGCCAGAAAACAGCAAGTGTAACAATAGTTAAAGCGATATAAACAATCAGAATCTTTGTCTGATTATCTAAGCTATTATTTATCTTCTTTAACATAGACTCCTGTGGGGTTTCCTTTAATCAGGGAGAAAAAGCCTGAATCAATGCATGCTGTTTTCTCAATTAATGTAATCGCATTTCCCGGCAATAAATGAATAATTCTCAATCTTAGGGGCATAAACAATTAACTTCTCATCCTTGTTTAATTTTTGAATATATTCATTTAATTTTAAAGAACCCTGTAAATAAAACAAAAAACGAATTTCCTGATTAAGCATTTTTGTATCTTTAATTTTTCCATATAATTCAATGAGCGCCAGATTGGCATAAGCATTTTGGGGAGCAAGCAATCGGACGGATTTCCAGTAGTAGATCGCACAGGCATTGTTATTTTTCAAGCGGCAGGTTTCGGCCATAATTTCGAGAGCAAACAGAGAATCAGGATTTTTTGCCAGAGATTTTTTAGCGAAATATCGAGCATCAAAAATCCTGCCATCTTTCAACAGAATAAAACTGTATAGTTCCAGTAGTTCAGAATTATCAGGATATTTATTTAATTTATCGCCGATAAGTTGTTTTGCTTCTTTAATTTTATTATGCCGGAGTTCAATTTTCGCTATATGTATATAATTGGGGGAATATTCAGGAATTATTTCAGAAGATTTTCTAAAGTAATCCATGGCCGGATCGTCCTGCGTTTTTTTAAAATACAAAAGACCCAGATTAGATTCCTGAATTGCAAAAGCTTCCTCGCTTCCAAAATTATTTAAAGTCATCGCTTTTTGATATTCCTGATAAGCCTTTTCTTCTTCATTATTAATATAATAAACTCTACCTGCGTTGGTATGCGGTCTGCTCAATTTGGGGGACTTGTCAATATTATCAAGCCATAGGAGCAAATCGTCAGAAACTGTTTTATTGCGGCTGTACGTAATGTCGCCTTCTCCAAATAAGATTAAAGCTATTCCCAAAGCAGCAATAAACTGTATGGTTTTTTTATAGGAAAAGTAATCAATAGCGTAAATGATGAATTCCGCGCAAGGAATAAATAAAAGCATTGATGGCAAATAGTTGCGATGTTCGTAAATCAATTCCAGAGAAAAAACAGAACCTTCAATGATATGATTTAGAAAATAAAAAATGATGCTAAAAGATAGCAGCGGTCGTTTTCGGGCAATATAAAAGGCAAAACCGATTATAACCAACATCAATAAAATTGACGGAGTTGTTGTCCAGGGGTGCAGCAAAGATCGGGACACTTCTATATCATAAAGAAGAGTTAAGCGCGAGCTGACCGGATAAAACAGCAGGGAAAGATAAAATAAGATGACGCGGGGTTCGGTTAAAAGCCTTTGCGTCATGGAAAAGTCGCGTATTTCATATCCGCCTAAAGCATTAGAGAATCCGCCTGTATAAAAAAATCCAATCATTAAAATCAGCAAAACGGGCAGGGTCGAAATCTTAATATATTTTATAATAATTTCTTTAGTGAATCCCTGAATTAAAAATAAATCAAATAGTAAAATACTGACCGGCAGCATGACCGCGTTTTCTTTGGAAAGCACGGCGGCCAAACCGGACGTTATACACAGAATAAAAAACAAGATGGAAGAAGTCGGTCTTTTGGATATATGGGCGGATGTTCGGCCTTTGAGATAAAAATACATGGACATGATGTAAAATAATCCTGCCATGGAAGCCATGCGCTGAACGACATAAGTGACGGAAGTTACCCAGACGGGATTTAATGCCCAGAAAAACGTCGCAAGAAGCGCCACCGGGTAGGCTATATTTTCATATTGATCTTTCAGCCGCGGGAGTTTCAGCGTATTGTAAATGAACAGAAAAAGAAACACAGCCGAGAGGTAATGGATGATAAAATTAACCACATGAAATCCGAAAACATCCATTCCGCCTAATTTATAATTCAGGGCAAAGCTCAAGAAAGATAATGGCCGCGATAATCTATCATTGTAAATGCCATACATGCAGTGCTTTATTTCGGGCAGGGAAAATGATTTGATTTGAATATGCGGATTCATGACAATGTTGGCATAATCATCAAAATGCCATTCGCCGTAAAAACTGTTCGAATAAATCAAAATCAGAATGATGAAAAGCGTGATAAACGTGAACGCATAAATGCCTAAAGCATCTGTTCCAAAATGAAAAGAAAGCGTAAATCCATTATTTTTGTTTAACATATATTCGCCTGAAAATAATTATAGATTACTCTTCCCGGATTTGGAAAAATATTCGACCATGGGAAATAATGCGGCCAGGATTATTTCCACAAATGTTATCAAAAAACGGGTAAGGATCGTTCCAAAAATAACCACCGGTTGCGCCATAAATGCCGGAAGAATGAGGAGAGCAAAGCCCTCGCGGACGCCAATGCCGGCAGGGGCAAAAAAAGCTGCTACGCCGACAAGCGATGCGGCAAAGTAAACGCCGGTTAAAGTGAGAAAAAGATTCCAGCCGATATGGTGGAAACAATTAAAAGCAAAATAAATTCCCAGACCATAAGGCAAACCGATTATAATATTGGCGAGAACGAATTTTATCAGCAATCCGTAAGTGGGCAATTCAGTCAGCGGTTCTTTATGGATGAACTTAAAAATAATGGCGGAAATCTTTTTCAGAATGGGAGGATATAATATCAGTAGAAAAAATATTACAAAAGAGATCGCAGTCGAACGGATATAAGCCGGAATGGTTTCAGGAAGAAAGGCTATGGAGATTAAAATAATAATAAAAGCCGCCGTCATCGAAGTAATGAATTCGACTCCGGTCGCAAAGGCAACAACCCGTTTGCTCGCATGGTTATATAAATCCATTCGCACAAGGAATAAACCGACTTTGCCCGGTATATATTTCCCAAGTTGAGATAAACTCCAGCATTTGGCTGTTGGCAGAAAAGAAGCTTTGAGGCCGAAAGATGAGGCCAGATGAAACCAGATGAATATCTGTAACAGGTAAGATATCAGAAAGGATAATATGCTGTAGAATAAATAGACCCACTCTAAATCATATTTAAAGCGGCGTATTTCCGAAAAATTTAAAAAAATATAGTAGCAGACGAAAAAAAACACCAGAAGCAAAAGTAATCTACTGTACCATTTTCTGATATTTGGAGAAATTATTAATTTATTAAGCTTCATCATTGATGCATTCACTCTTGTGCATTTTCTGAAATATATTTAATCTCGGAGAATTTCTTACAAACATAAATCCGGCTCTGTAAGCATATATTATTTCACTTGAATCAGATAGAATAACCATAACGTCGGAAGCCTGTATTTTTTCAGAATATTATCCATTAAATTCAGAGGCCGGAAAAAAAATGCGGCAATTTTTTCAGGGAATAACTTTCCCAGGACATACATAGGGAGAAAGAAAAAAGTTGTAGCAGGTATCCGTTCCTCTTTGATAATTAATCCTCCCGAGTCTTGAATCAGATTAGCCAGTTCAGCAGACGAAAAACACTCGCCTTCTGTATGAATATTTCCGGATGAAGTATTTTTTTTTATAAAATTTAAAATGCCGAAACCGGTTTGATAGTTAATTCCTGAAATGTCAGGTTCAATCATGATTAATTTGCCGCCGGAATTTAATTTTTCTAATAGATTTTTTACCATGGTACGGCGCTGATTGATTTGGACGTACATCATTACAGTAACCGATATAATCAGATCGAACATGCCCATGCCCTCAGGCATTGCTTCTATTGAACCCACAAAAGCATTCTTTCCGGTATTTTTTTTATACAGGGATACATAAGCAGGGCTGATATCTATTCCGATAATTTCAGCTTCGGGCAGTTTTTGCGTCAGAGGCATGGTTATCCTGCCGTAGCCGCAGCCTACATCTAAAATTCTGCAATTATTTTTTATATGATGAATACTATCACATATAAAATTAAGATGAGAAAAATGGAAATGCCTGTTGGCTGCCTCCGGCATGTTTTTAAATAATACACTCTTGCAGGAGCTGCCATATAAAATGCCGCGTTTTTCCCATTCCTCCATGTTGACGTCATGATATGTCACAAGCATATCTCCAACCGGCGCGTTTATTTTTTGAAATACTTAAGTAAAAAATTAATAACACTGTCTTGTTGGCATCCGGTTATACCCGGGTACATGGGAAGTGTCAGTTCGTGCTCTCCAACATATTCTGTAAGCGGCAGCTCATGTTTAAAATTAAAATTCTTAAAAAAACTGAATTGATGAATAGGCGGGTAATGGATGCTTGTTTGAATACCATTTTGCCGAAGATAAGTCATCAAATCATTCCTGTTAACGCTTTTGTCTAAAAGAATGGGGAATATGTGATAGTTGGTCTGGTCGGCCTTGCCGGCAAAAGGAATCGTTATTTGATCAATTTTACTTAATCCTTTTTTATAGATTCCGGCTGCTTTTAGACGTAAATTGTTACCATCATATAGTTTTTTTAATTGAACTCTTGCCAGGGCAGCATGAATTTCATCAATGCGATAGTTATATCCGAGACAGACGACATCATAGCTGTAGGCATGTCCTTTATGGCGATCCAGCGTCAGACTGGTCATGCCATGCGAGCGCATCAGCCTGATCTTTTGGGCGTATTCGTCAGAGTTAGTGCAGATCATGCCGCCTTCTCCGGTGGAAATATTCTTGTTGGAAAAAAATGAAAAGCATGAAATATCGCCGAGTGCGCCTAATCGCTTATCTTTATAAGTCGCGCCGGGAGCGTGAGCCGCGTCTTCGATGACAAAAAGAGAATGCCTGGCGGCAATGCGCATGATCTCATCCATATCGCAGGCAAAGCCTCCGTAATGCATAACAATAATCGCTTTTGTTCTATCGGATATTTTTCTTTCAATATCGCGGGGCGATATTGTCCAGTCATTCAAAGATTTAATATCGGCAAAAACTGGTTTTCCTCCCGCATACAAAATCGAATTCGATGTAGCGACAAAGCTAAGGGAAGGGCAGATAACCTCATCATCATTTTTAATTCCGGCAGCAAGATTCGCCAGATGAAGGGCTGTTGTGCAATTGCTGAGGGCTATCGCATGTTTTACTCCGCAAAATTCCGCAAACTCTATCTCCAATGCCTCCGTTTCCGGCCCCATGGTCAACCATTTGCTGCGTAAAACACGCAGCATGGCTTCCTCTTCTTCCTGTCCATAGTTGAGATCGAAAAGAGGTATCGTTGGATTGTATCCGCTCATAAAACATCCTTCATTTTCTCGAAATCATCAATAGCCTGTTCATAATCTTCCGGACGGCCGATATCCATCCAGTATCCGTCATAGGCATGACAATGGATGGACATGTTGTGAGATAAAAGTTTCTGGACCAGATCGGGAAAATCAAACCGGCCTTTTGCCGGAATAAGAGGCAAAACCCTGCGGGAAAGAATATAAATTCCCATGCTGACATTAAAATCAAAGGATGGTTTTTCCCGGAAACTGGTTAATTTTCCATCTTTTGAGTATTCTAAAGTTCCGTAATTTACGTTTTGTATTCGTTTATGGGTTGCAATGGTTAAGTCGGCTTTTTTATTTTTATGAATTGCAAAAAGTTTTTTTAAGGACAAATCCGTTAGAATATCTCCATTCATCATTAAGAAATCATTTTCAAGATTATTAATATGCCTGATCGGCGCGGCCGTGCCCAATGGCTTTTTTTCAATGTAATATTCGATAGGTATCTTCCATTTTTCGCCGTTGCCGAAAAAGGCGACAAAAAGATCATGTTGATGTCCGATAGCCATCGTAATTTTCTTAAATCCGTTTTTCTTTAACTGTTTAACAACGACTTCTAAAATCGGACTATCGCCGATGGGCATGAGCGGTTTGGGCAAAACTGTCGTGTAAGGTTTTAATCTTGTGCCTTTCCCTCCAGCCAGAATAATCGCCTGCATAATTCACCTATTTGATGTAAATATCTGTTTTGTAATGATGTAGATTGTCTTTGATCCAGTCGATAGTTTGTTCGAGTCCCTGCCGCAAAGTAAATTGCGGTTGCCATTTTGTGTTTTGCACAAGTCTGCTATTATCGCAATAAAGTCTTTCGACTTCACTTTGTTTTGGCCGTTGACGGTCCCTCGACAGATGAAAATTAATTTTTACCCGGCATATATCGGCTATTTCCAGGGCAAGATTTTTTATGGATATTTCAAATCCGGAGCCGATATTCGTGACGGAGCCGTTGAGTTTTTTGGAGCGGGAAATTTTAATCATGCCTTCCACGGTATCTGTCACAAACGTCAGGTCCCTTGTGGGAGAAAGATTACCCAGATTTAATTTCCGGGTGCCGGTCAGAATCTGGCCGGCAATTGTGGGAATGATCGCTCTTGATGATTGGCGTGGGCCGAAAGTATTGAAAGGCCGGGCGATTTTAACAGGCAAGCCAAAAGAAAGCCAATAACTGAGCGCCAGTTGATCGGCGGCAATTTTCGACGCGGAGTAGGGAGATTGTCCAACCAGTGGATGTTTTTCTGTGATCGGTACGAATTGCGCGGTTCCATAGGTTTCACTGGTGGATGTGACAATGATATTGTCGATATTTAAATCGCGTGCATTTTCCAGCACATTATAGGTTCCTTCAATATTTGTTTTAATATAGGCCAGCGGTGAATCGTAAGAATAGGGTATGCCGATCAATGCGGCCAGATGGAAAACTTCCCGGCAGCCTTTCATGGCGCGGCGGACTGAATCGAAATCCCGTATATCGCCGCTGAATATTTCCATATCCCTGATGCGCGGAGAATTTTCCAGCCATCCCCAGTCGCTTGCGGAATTATAGCGGACAAAAGCCCGGACGTCATATCCCAGTTGGGTGAGTCTTTCCGCTAGATGGCTGCCGATGAATCCCCCCGCGCCTGTAACCAGCACTTTTTTTGCGCTCATGTCTTTTGCAGAAACTCCTTTATTTTTTCATAAATGATTTTCGCGCCGGATTCCACAGACAGGACCGATGCCAGCGCTTCATATCTCGCTTTATCATAAAACGAATCCCGCATATTTGAATCGCTCATGGAAACCAAAGCTTTTGCAAGTTTATCATAATCTTCCGATGGAACAACATAGCCTAATTTATACTTTTGAGCAAGAAATCCCATGTCTCCCACACTGGTTACAATCAAAGGTTTCCTGGCAGTTACGGCTTCCAGCATGATCATGGGGATGCTTTCCGAGCGCGACGGTATCACAATGCTATCCACTTTTTGCAACAGATATGTAACATCTCCGTCTTCGAGTTGCCCGGTTAATATCACGTCATTTTGGAGGGAAAAACTTTCGATGAGCCTTTTGACATTATCCAATTCCTCGCCGGACCCTACAAGATAACAGCGAAACGCAATTCCCTTACGACGCAGTATATCGCAGGCTTTAATAAGAATGTCCTGTCCTTTGACAGAATGAAGACGGCCAATGCAACAGAAAGTAAAGCGATTTGAATCATCAGGAAAAGAGAAATCCGATCTTTTGTTTTCCAGATGTCTTGCCGTTGCCGCGAAATGACAGGATTTGCCTCCGGACAGGGCCTGCGTCCTTTCGCATAAATCAAATCCGTCGGCAAAAAGAAGAGAACTGTTTTTAGCGACATTTTTGATAACAGGTCTAAGTATTGCATTTTCGGCTGCCAGGTAGACATCCGAGCCTAAAGCGCGACTGCAGTAAGGTATCTTTGTCGCAAAAGATAATAATCGCGCGAGGAATCCTGCCGGAATCAGCCATTCGGCAAACAGGATGTCAGGCTTCCACTGGCTGCATATGGATCGGCCTGTCTTGAAACCATGCAGAAAATATTGAAGTGCAAGAGTAATCCCATGAAGTCCTCTATTTTTAAACAATGAGACAAGAGGCGTATCGCCCCCGTGCCATCCAAAATATGTCACCTGACAGCCGGGCCATAATACTTCATGATACGTCTCGCGGGAGTCGCAGTTTTGAGTTAAAACATGGATATCTACACCCTGATTATTTAAAATGCGGATTGTATCGGGAATGAACACGCCGCTGATTCGTCCGAATCGGGGGAAACTGCTCGTCAGCAGCAGCATCTTCATTTTATTTTACCCAGAGCTTTTTTATTGTTTAATTTATAACGGCTGCCGCATGCAGGACACTGGAATCGATTATTGAGTTGATAACCGCAGGCGCACATCCAGCCTTTTTGGATTGCGGGATTGCCCATCATTAAAGCGTGATCGGGGACATCTTTTGTCACAACGGCGCCGGCGGCGATAAAAGCATAACTTCCGATGGTATGTCCGCAGACTACAGTTGAATTGGCGCCGAGTGACGCACCTTTCTTAACTAAAGTGGGTCTGATCTCATCCATCCGGCGAATTTCAGAGCGTGGATTAATCACATTGGTGAAAACGACCGAGGGCCCGCAAAACACAAAATCTTCCAGAGTTACGCCCTTATATACGGAAACATTATTCTGGATTTTGCAGCCGTTACAGACGACAGCATTGGGGCCGATGACAACATTCTGGCCGATTGAGCAGTTTTTACCGATACGGGAACCTGAAATTATGTGTGAATAATGCCATATCTTTGTTCCCGCGCCGATTTCGACATCATTGTCAATTTCCGACGTTGGATGAATCCAAACAGAATTATCATTTTCAGTTTTATGAAGAGCGCTGTTTTTCATCCTTATTCTGGAACCGTTTTCATTTAAAGAATGTTGTGCGGCATTGAGAACTTTAAGCACTTGCAACCCTTCTATACCATCCGTTATGGGTCGTTTTTTCCCCGCGATGCAATCGAGAAAGTGCCGGCATTCTACTTTTAGCGGTTCGGCGTAAGAAATCAAAACGCGCTCGGGAACTCCGCGGGACGGCACGGGAAGATTGTTTTCCCAGTTGACGTGATGAGGATAGATGAGCAATTTATCTTCCCATGGAAGCGCATCGTCAAAAACGGCCATTTTCTGATCTCCGACGACAACCAGTTTTTGATCTTTGAAAGGATGAAGCCAGGAAACAAAAACATGCGCCTTGAGGCCGGAAGAAAATTCCAGATGGGTTGTGGTGACATCCGCGATTTTTTTGTGCAGGTAATATCCGCCGGTGGCCAGGACACTTTCCGGTTCTTCACCCGCAAGAGCAAGAATCATCGAAATATCATGAGGTGCGAACGACCATAAAATGTTTTCCTCTCTTCTGATTTTTCCGAGATTGAGCCTGTGGGAATAAATATAATTGATGCGTCCCAATTCCCCGGCGGATGCCATTTGCTTTATTTTGACAAAAGCCGGATGATACCGGAGAAGGTGTCCCACCATCAATACGAGCTTTTGTTTTGCCGCCAGAGCGATCAGCTCTTCGGCGTCTTTTTCAGTCAGAGTCATCGGTTTTTCCACAAAAACATGCTTGCCGGACATAAGGGCTTCCCTCGCCAGCAGGAAATGAGTCTCCGCGGGTGTGGCGATGACGATTCCATCAATACCTTTGCGGGAAATTACATCTTTTAAAGATATATAAGTTTCGCAGGAAGGATAGAGTTCTTTGATTTGTTTCAAGGCGGATGAATTCTTATCACCGACGGCTTTTAACGAACCCAGTTCAAAAAAGTTGCGGATTAAATTTTTCCCCCAATAACCCGCGCCGATAACGGCAATATTTGATTTTATTTTTTTTGTCATTTTAAGCTCTTCCCTAATGCGTGTTTAAGATTTATAAAGACGTTCGTTATCCTGAATATCCATCCACATGGCAAATAGAAGCGACTGAAAGCTGCTGGTAAACAGAAAGAAAAAAGCAAGCATGGTTGCCGGTGAAACAGAGCCGCCGGAGATCATTATTGACATTATTTTACAAGCGTAGGGTATAGCAAAAATGCCAATGAAAAAGGAAAAATGATAAAGCAAAAAAAGCGGATGAAAGTCACGAAAAAGATACTTAATCCACAGTCTTTTGAAAAAAGACTTAAAAAGCAGCCATGAAATGCGGGGAATAACCTTATGCACTTTCATTTTGGATGTTTCGCCTATATTATAAACTGGTTTTATTTTAACTTCTTTCAGGGTGCAGAAGGCGATATTTAATTTTACGAGCATATCATTGGGCATGCCGTATCTGGGATAAATATCATGAATCGTAATCGCGCTTAAAGCGGAAAGAGAAATTGCGGTATAACCGGTTTGAGTGTCGGAAACGTGCCAGTAACCGGAAGCAATTTTGGTCAATATGGACAAAATTGAATTACCGAAAAATCGGGTTTTAGGCATAACAAGCCTTGCGCCGCCGTGAATAAGACGATTGCCTTTTACATAATCAATGTCTTGGGTGAGAATAGGGGTGCATATGGATTCCAATTCCGCCGGGTCCATTTGACCATCACCTGCCATTACGGCAGTACAATCGATACTGTGATCCAGGCACCATTTGTAGCCGCGGGCGATTGCCGAACCCACACCTCCGTTTTTTAGATTATTGATTAGAATTATCCGATCGGAATCAGGGCTTAAATTGGCTATTTCTGAAGGGATATAATATCCCATGTCCGTTTGCTGTTTTTCTTTGAGCAGATTTTCCGCGCGGTTATATTTGCTTTGGTAAATATTGCCGGCATTATTATTAATAATTGGTTGAGCCGGCTTCTGTTTGTTAATATAATCAATAACTTTGGCGGCTGTATGATCGCTGGAACAATCGTTGACAACGATAATGCGATCGACAAAATCAGGCATTGTTTCCAAAACCTGTCTGATTTGTTTCTCTTCATTATATGCGGGAACGACAACGGCAACGGTTTTATTCAATAACATCAAAACGGCTCCAATTTTCTGACAGGTTTGCAACTTACTATTTTTATGATCATTTGTCCAAATTAATTTCATTGTAACATTATAAATTACTTGATATTTAATGTTACGGGTCATATTATTAAATATATATTCCAATGGCGGGTGCGGCATATCATCAAGGATCAAGGATCGGAAAAATATGCTCTTGCCTGTTACATGCGCGATATGAACTTAAGAAACCTTTTGATTACGAAATATCATCAAAATGATCCTTTGAAGAGATAGCTGAAGTTACCGGTAAATCTTTCAACGGGGCAAAAATGAGCATTTGCCGGTAACCGGAGTCTCTGAAAAAAATGATGAAAAATTAAATAATTTAACTATTTTTTCAAAAAAGTTGTATAATAACATATAAAGAACGACTATTTCGATTGCCCTTGCCTCTACAGAGAATGGGGTTAAGACCTGTATGATGAAAAGAAGACAAATCATTAAAAATAGACTGAAAAATAACGGTGGTTTCACGCTGATCGAGATGATTGCCGTACTGATCATTCTCGCCATTATAGCTGCCGTCGCTGTCACTCGCGGCATGTCTACACAGAATGATCTTTACCCTCAGGCAGATACTGTGAAAACACACCTG
>Ga0187851_10000152_pt1 | contig 73476 bp, 63 predicted proteins | sample June2016WEW_6_10_FD_132997 | JGI IMG/M metagenome (GOLD analysis project Ga0187851, IMG submission 132997) | Peatland microbial communities from SPRUCE experiment site at the Marcell Experimental Forest, Minnesota, USA - June2016WEW_6_10 | ecosystem: Environmental > Terrestrial > Soil >... | reverse complement strand
GCCTGCGGCAAGCCGACCTGCCGGTGCCATCAGCCCAACCAACCTGGGCATGGGCCAAACTTCCGCCTAACCCGCAAGGTAAAAGGAAAGACGGTCACCGAAACCTTTGCCACGGCCGCCGAACTGCACAAGGCGCAGCGCGAAGTGGCGGCCTATCACCGCTTTCGTGAACTATCGCAAAAATTACTGGAGATTAACGAGAAGATCTGCCGTGCGCGCCCACTGGAACAGGAGCTAACCCCGGCGAAAAAAAAACTGCGGAAATCATCCAGCAGGAAGTCGCCCGTGAAGTAGATAAGCTGTTACAACTTGTCTTGCACCAGGACCGTCCTCTGGATCTGGAAGCAGTCGAGATGGCGATTCGTAGCAGCATGCACCAGGCCGGAGCGGCAGTGCTGGACCGGTTGCTTGAGTTCGCTCCTCCCAGTCCGGAATACCGCCAACTGCCTTGTTCCTGTGGTCACACCGCCCGCTATGTGGAGTTGCGCGCCAAACCCGTGCTCACGGGGGTGGGAAAGGCCGAGTGTCTGCGCCCTTACTACCTGTGTGAGCACTGCCATGGTGGCCAGCTTCCGGTCGATGTCGAACTCGACATCGAGAACACGGAGTTCTCCCCCGGCGTGCGCCGCATGTTGGCGGCGGTCGGCCACGAAGTTCCCTTCCAGCAGGACCGCCAGCAGCTGGAGTTGCTGGCGGGGCTGTCGCTTACCACCAAAGCCGTGGAACGTACGGCCGAAGCCGTCGGAGAAGATATCGAAGTTGGTCAGCAACGCGAGCTCAGGCGAGCCCTGCAGCTGGAGTTGCCGATCCCGATGGGACCATGCATTCCTATTCTGTATGTGGAGATGGATGGCACCGGCATCCCTGTGGTGAACAAAGAAACCGAAGGCCGCGTCGGTAAACAGGATGGCCAACCGGCGCACACGCGCGAGGCCAAGCTGGGCTGCGTATTCACGCAGACCACCGTAGATGAAGAAGGTTATCCCGTACGGGATAAAGCTTCCACCAGTTACGTAGGTGCGATTGAGAGTTGTGAGGAATTCGGCCGCCGTCTCTATGCCGAAGCTTGGCAGCGGGGTTGGGCGCGAGCGGAGAAAAAAGTGGTGTTGGGGGATGGTGCCGAGTGGATCTGGAATCAGGCGAGTCTACATTTTCCCGACGCCATCCAAATCGTCGATCTCTATCACCCCCGCGAGCACCTGTGGCGCCTAGGCGCCAAACTCTATCCCAATGATTCGCCCCTCCAGAAACGCTGGGTGATGGTTAGGAACGACAAGCTGGATGAAGGGAAGATCGAACGGTTGGTGGCTTTGCTAGCACCGCATCGTCCGGGCGTCATACGGCTTCAGCATGTCGGACACTGCGCTCATGTCGCGCATTCCCGGATCGAGCCACAGATCATAACAATCTGGATCAAGGATGACTGGCATTCGGTCGTGAACAGAGGAAGTCACAGCATTTGGAGTCGTCGTCAGGATCGAACACGACTTGATCCACTGTCCACTGGGGTCTTTCCAGCGATCCCACAGCCCAGCGAATGCGAACAACGCCCCGTCATTGACTTCAAAGCAGTACGGCTGCTTCGCTTTGCCCGTCCGCGACCACTCGTAGAATCCGTCCGCCGGGATGAGACATCTGCGGTTGGCGAGTGGATCACGGAACGCTGGCTTAGTCGCCGCCGTCTCCGATCTGGCGTTAATCATACTGGCAGCGGCGGACGACTTTTTCGCCCAACTTGGAATGAGACCCCAGCGCATCAGCGACAACAGTCGGATGGGCTCTTTTGGATGCTGGCGGATCACCGGGATTTGTTGGGTGGGAGCGATGTTGTAGCGGGGGTTCCAGTCTTCTTCGCCCGAGACGGCGTCGAAGTACTCCTCGACTAGCTGCTTTCGCCGCGACAATCTGTAGCGACCGCACATTGGGAGATTATGGCAGATCGGAAAGCAGTGTTGTCATTTGGCAAGCGGACCAGGATGTATGCCTTCCCCAAGGACAAAGCTCGATCCTACACTGCCCACAACAGCGGATTCTCGCGGCAGGGCGAGTCGCTCGCGAATGCGATACACGGCTTCAATGCCCGTGCAGTGTGCACCGATCAGATTTGCTACCTTGAAATCTTTCATCTTATCGGCAGTCCAATCCAGTTGCTCATCCGTCGCCTGAAAAAGGTGTAGTCCACCAATGACTGCCTCTACTGGTTCGTTGGGAAATTCCTCTCGGGCGAATGTCAGTATGTTGATGATTCCTGCGTGCCCGCATCCAGTGATGACAACCAAACCTTCGGGTGTGTTGAGCACCAGTGATTGGTCCTCGGGGATGTTGTCCTCGACCAAGCCCGCTGGGGTCTGCACTTTTCCGGTGCTGCTCCAGTTATGTTCTGGATATTTGCGCGGCACCGGACCTGTCAGCCAAGCGCCCGGAAAAACTTCCGCTGACTCCTCGTGCTCGATGAACCTCCCTCCAGTCGCCTCGTACTCTTTCTTCAATGCGATCATCTGGTTCTCTTCACCTCCAGGCGCTGGTCTGCTATAGAAAATTCCGCGTGCGACATGCACAACCGAAAGTGCCGAGGGATTCTTTTTCATCATCTCTTTACGAAGGTTAATCAACCCACTGACATGATCCCAGTGATTGTGCGTTAGAACGACTTCCTTAATGTCAGAGAGATCAATATTCAAATCATGCGCATTTTGAAGCACGGTGTCGGGATGGGCTCCAGTATCCAGCAGAATCCGATGACCATCTGCTTCGATCAGCGCCGAAAATCCCCACTCTCCCATTCCCGTTGTGCTGCCCACCAGCATGGTCGAAAGCAGAGTCACCTTGAGCGAGTGAATCTGTACGGGCGTGTGCTGAACACTCGTGGCTGGAGTGTTCTGAGCTTCCGCATGTTGCACGCTGACCACCAGAAGCGAAAGAGCAATCAGTAACGCAGAAATGTATGTTCGGCGAAGGCTCGAAACCTTAAACATTGGGGATACCCCATCCGTGGATTTTTGCGACGCGATTCCGTCGAACACCGCGAGCAAGGCAATAGTATCGCAAGCAATTCGTTTCAGCTGGCGGTAGCGAATTGGCGAGGCTGCCGCAGTTCCAGTCCGACGCTTCGCAGATGGGACAACGAGCAGAACCGCCTCGTTCGGCCCGAGGCGAAAAAACGAAAGCGCCCCCAACTCTTTCGAGTCAAGGACGCTCCTTCGTTTGATCAGCCCTCCCCCGAAAGCTGCTCAGTTTAAGGCTACATCCTAATCATCAGGTTGGAAATAGCTCCAACGGGCTACTGTGGAAAATCGAATCCCGCTCGGAATGGACCCCTGCGCCTTTCTGATAAATATTGTGACGGATGGACGCTGGGCAAACGATTGCCGAAATCAAGCAGCCCGATGTCGTTCGGGCGACCTTAGTCCCACAATTTTCAGAAAGCAATGGGCTTCTTGATTTCGAGAGCGATATTGGTCAGTCTGCGGAGTTTCGTGGCAACCGACCGGATCGATCTCAGCTTAGTAGATGAAATTTCGGTATTTTCGAGATCAAATTCCTTAAGCTGCTGAAGTTCTGCCGCCAGTCTCCGTACTTGCGCCAGCGTGAGGTAGTCTCCGGTATGTGTGCCGCAGTAGAGAACCTTCCCCAGAAGAACCGGGCATCGCGGCGGCGGTGGCTTCAGCAGGACTTTCAGGCTGTAGCGGACTCGCTCAACGAACGTCGCGTTCCCTATGTAGGCACCAGCGACCATCATGCCTTCGTGCTGGCAGGGCGGCAGGGCCATCCATTCGTCGTGCTCATTAATCTTAGCCGATGTCTTGGAGCGAATTTCAGGTGAGCCGTTGACCTCCACGAAAAGCAACTTAGGGAAAGGATGTGGAACCTTCAGTCTGTTCTTTTCAACGCAGTCGCAGAACACGACGGCATCCAATCCCATAACGCACCTCCCAATGCCAATCTACATCCATAACCGATTCCCGAGTCCGCTCAGAGTTGAATCGAACCAGCGAGGGTCTTGCCTTTGAACCAAAGCAATTCGATGCCGAGGGACGCTAGGAGCCGCTGAACGTGACGGCTCGGTTCCTTCCCCAATAAAACGGCGAGATCAACTTTGTTCTTCGGCATGTGCGTGAACCGATCATCGTAGAGTTGACCAATCGCCTGACGAACTTGAGACTGCCCTGCCGGTCCCTCTGAGGCAGTCTTCGCTTCAATTAGCAAGTCTCGACCGTTCTTCCAGTCAACCACGAGGGCGTCGAATTTGCTTTCCTTGGCGGTTATGTGACGCCAGAGGAGGTAATGATTTAGGCGGTTGATCAGCTTGTTGTGGAGCTTCTTGATTGTTGTATTCTTCGCGGCGATCTGCGCGGTGCTGTTGATCTCGGATTTTAATCCGACATCCTTGAAGGTGTCGGCAGAATCGGTTCTGCGTGCGTGTGTTTTCAGCTTGGAGAACTTCTCCGTATTGGCGTACACATCAAGCTCACGGTTGTCTCTTATGTCGTAGTTTGGGCCAATCAGTTCCGAGAGTGCAACTGCGCCATCCCTGTCCGCCCTCTTCCCGATGGACCGCAGCAACCGCTTAGTGCGTTGATTCATGATGGGGAATCTGCGCTGGGGGTCAAGACATGAAACCACTGGACTAACTCCATTGAATGGCGATACGTGGCGACCGCCCGCAGAGATTTCACCGAGAGATTCGATCAACGTGGCGACTTTTCGAATCTTCTTGTGCACGTCTGGTGACCCAGTAGAGACCTGCCTAAAGGCGAGTGCGACCTCTCCAGAGTGTTCCTTTACGAAGTCGAGCGTGGCAGAGCGGAAAGTATTCCGGTATAGAGCGATTCCCGTTCGCTCAGTCAGCATTGACAGGCATTGTGAAAAGCTCATCGACTTAAATCGACTTTGCAACTTCCGTGCAAGCTGCTGATCCTGACCCGATGCGTACGGAATCTCCAGGTAATCGGCAATGTTGCGATTTCTCCATAGTCGGATGGACTCTCCGTTGTTCTTACGTCCTGCATTTGTCCATCCGCACTGAACGAGCAGACAAAGGAATGCAGGATCGGCGCGTTGCTTTACGCCCGCAGCCCTCCAGAGCGACTGGATCAGCTTCGCAGTTCGCCGCTCGGATGCAACCCAACTCTGTTGCTTTTTGTTGCGACGGAACTTCGGCAGTCCCAAACTGCCATTAGGTTGTTCGGCCATAGTGGACATTCTCGTCCTTCAGCCCGCTTAGTGGAAGGGCCTCACGAGCGGCAGCTTTTGCCCTAGTACCAGATGCTCACTTCCAGCCCTCTTTCGTCGCGCTCCGACATGCAAACGCACTTTGCTTCATCCCGATAACGCCTCAGCGCCGCCCAGCAAATCGTCCTTGGCGACTCCCGAGGTTCTGCTACCTGGTGAGCGATTTCAGGAAAGATCGGGTTCAGGACAGAGAGCCTATCAGCCACCCCCCTCTTTGGTCTCCTTGCTGTGAGCCATCGGGCACACAGTCCTCCACCCATTTACTCCACCCTAAAACTTGCCTTCCACAACCCAATTACGCACTTCGTCAGCCACGGAGAACTGCCGAGCGGGGTTCTGTTCAAAGCGCCCCTCCAGAGTGTACGCATTGACTTCCAAAGGGATCGCCTCGTAGCAGCCGCCGTTCAGAAACCCGAGCACGTAAAGTTCAGAAAAACGCGGGATGCCCAGTTGCCGATATTGTTCGACATGGACGAGTTCGTGAAACAACAGTCCATTCGAGAATGCTTCGTGTGAAACCACAACGTCTGAAAACGTAATCGCTCCCATCGTCGATTGATCGGGCAGATTGTTGAAACCTAAATTTCTTAGCATCGGGTAGAAATCTGGGTTTGGCACTCGCTCGCCTTGTAGCACAAGCGGTCGAGCACTCTCCAGAACTTGCGGCGAGAAAAATCCGTTCATGGCAGCCTTCTGCTGGGCTGACAAAAGAATGGCACGGGAACCATATTTCTCCCGTTGGGTTGCGATGTATTGAGCTACGAGTCCAGAAACTTGGGCGATCTGGTCGGACGTGAGTCGTGAGGTTGCCATTGGATGGTAGCCTCCAATTCTATTGAACCTCGACTCTGGTAAGGGTTGCGGTGCTCACTCCGAGTACCCATCGTCGTCGTCTTCATCATCGTCATCTTCTTTGTCGTCCTCGTCTTCCTCTTCGTCCTCTTCCGGCGCTTCTCGAAGGCGGAGATGGGCAGCTATCGACCGATCAGTGAGCTCATGATCGGGATATTCTGAATACATTCGGTGCATGCTCAATGGTACGCCCTCCGCCCGTGGGCGAACGCAGCGAGAAAGATGCCGTACCGTTTGACCGCTGCCCCGCTGATGTTTGATATTGTGACGCATGGACGTTGAACGCATCATTGGCGATATCGAGCAGTTGCGGGAAATGTTCGAAGCGCCGGATATCAGGCCACTCAGCGCAAGCGACATCTCTGATGCGAACCGAAGGCACGACGCGGCGTTAGCCCAGAGCCCGTGGTTCCGGTTGTGGCAGCGGTATGGGGTCTGTTGCCGAAATGAAGCCGAAGGCGGGGATCGGATTCAGAGCTAGGGCCGCCCCGAAAAAGGAAGAGCATCTTGACCGCAAGAATTCTGATGGTTATTAGTTCGAGCATTGTCCTTACGCTTGGAATCCTCCACCTTGTCTATACGTTCTGGGGCCCAAGCCTCACACCCCGTGACCCCGCGCTGCAAATCAGCATGAGCCAGATTTCACCTGTCATTACGAACGAAACAACGATGTGGCGGTGTTGGGTGGGCTTCAATGCGACCCACAGCATGGGACTTATTTTGTTCGGCTTGGTTTTCGGTTATCTCGCATTGGCTCACAACGAACTCCTCTTTCAGTCACCGTTCCTGCTCGTTGTCGGTTTGGCAACGCTTGGAGCTTTGGCTGTGCTCTGCAAGGTTTACTTTTTCAGTGCTCCTCTCACAGGCGTCTGCATTTCTTTGGCGTGCTATCTCGTCAGCATTGCGCGATCGTTGGGCGGAGCCCGGCAACTTCCATGAAGCGGCCCCGACGTAGCCATCGAGAGAATTCCCCACTAGAATTGGAGCATGAGGGCAGTGGCAGTGAAAAAAAGCAGCCGGGAAAAAACGATTGGCCTCCAAGACATGGGAACGCTTAGGTGCGACGGCTGCGGCGAGGAGTTCGTCATCGGCCACAATCCGCAATCCACAGATAAGCGGATTGCCGAGAAGCAAGCACAATGGCTTGAGAAGGTTTTGGCGGAAGAGCACGAGCGCGACGGCAAGCACTCCGACCGGATAGAACTGCCGGATTAAAGGCCTGGCCACCCAGCGCTTCTGCGCATTCTGCCCGATGTCGCGGCTGTCGATGGCTTCAACATAGCCGTCTCCCAGCAGGGTGAGTGAGACTCGCTCGCCTGTGATCTGGTTCGCCGGAGCGGAGCTTTGTGCGGATTCTCCCTGCCTGTGGTGAATCCCCCCCTTCAGAAGCAGGTATGAACTTTCCCCCAAGCGAGAGCCCCGTCTTCTGCACTGCCATTGCGCCGCCACCAAACTTGCCTGGTACGTTATGACATCTCTCGCAGCTAACGGCATTGCGAGGGTAAGCGCCCGCTTGACCGAACATCGCGGCCACTAGCAGAGGAATACAAACCGCATCACCATAAAGTAGGCTCGCTCCCGTTCGCATGAAGATCCTTGGATGAGGATCGGTCTAGGCATTTGAGCAGACTCGCAGTTTGGATTTCCGGTTCAATCGCGAGATTCACACTCCCTACTGCGGTCACAATCTTCTTTTCGTTCCGCTCATCTTTGTTTTCGCCTCCTTCAATAGCTGGTGGGCGTTCTCAATTTCTATCTCCGCTACGCGATCAGATCGGCAAACCTTATTAAGGTAATCAATCGCTTTTGCGAGGGTCCTGTTCGCTCCGAAGGTAGTACTTGGCAATTTCCAAATTGCTGCCATCATCTCCGAGATTCACGGCCTTGTGAAACCACGAAAGGGCGAGCTTCATCTTCTTCTCGTCCCGCCAGATTGTTCCTATGTTATTAGCAGCGCCGGAATCTCCTCGCCGATACGCCCGTTTGTACCAGTAAAGAGCTTAAGACCGATTGCGTCGAGTACCAATTCCCTTATCGTAGAAGTACCCGACGTTTACCTGGGCGCCCTTGTCCCCAGCCTGTGCGGCGGCCGTAAAGAAGCGAAGTGCAGACGATAAATTCTTTTGCTTCCACGCTTGGTAAGCTCGGTCGAACCAATCTCGAGCTTTCGATTGTCGCGATTTGCTACTGCCGTTCTGCAACTTCGACATGCTACCTCCAGAATCAGATTCGCCAATCTTACCTAGTGACTGACCGCGTAATCGAATTGTCATTACTGCTAGTTCCTAAATAGGAACCGCGACAGGGTTCGGAAACCAAACACGGACTGGTACGCCGACTTGTGGCAGTTCGGGTATCTGCGGATATAGTGGTAACCACGGTGCCCATGGCCGACTACCTGGTTCCGGAACACAATCAAACATCTCACCGGGGCGACAGGAGTAATCGGGCACCGAGTTGTCCATTTGTTTCGGTTTTGGCTGCTGCTGAACACACTTATTGGGATGTTTCTGATTCCAATAAGCGTCAAAGCCTGGCGGTTTTGGTCCTCGGTGGCCTTTACCGTCCTCCGCGACAAGCGTTTCCATCTCAACTGCGCGCACATACGCCCAAATGCTCTCTGAATCTTGATCATGTCCGAGCAAGTCTCTCACGGTTGGGATGTCGTAGCCGTAGCCACCCAGCCATTTTGGCCGGAGCCATTCGGTGGCCCTTGTCGCCCGGAACCTCTTCAGATCAAATTTACCGATACCAACACGCTTTGCAATAGCCTGCAGCTTATCCCACGGATGCGTGTCCGGCAGGCCGGTGCGAGTGAAGAACACGAGCCGCGAGTTTTGTTGCACAGGGTTGTTCATGTGCTCGACGATCTGCTGCATCAGCTCCTTGGTGATGGGGACGTTGCGTTCGCTGTTCGCCTTGGCCTTGAACGTGTAAAGAAGCTTCCCGTTCTCGTCGTAGCGGACTTTCGATTGAACTCGCAGCATCTGCTGCCCGACCAGAACGTCCTCTTTTTCGAGATAAATAAGTTCCTTCTTGCGGAATGCAGGCTCGTAAAGCGTGCGATACCGAAGCTCCTCATGCGGCCTGCAAGCCTCGAAGAATGCTTCGATTTGGAGTCTCGTATAAATCTTCGGTGCGCCGTTCGGCTTCATCTTCCCTAAATCCGACTTTCTGATCGGACCCTTGCCATCGGCCAGCCCCAAAGTCACTTTGACGAATTTGTTAACGCGCATCGCTTTCCAGTCAGCCGTGAGTCTGGAGTTGCCCTTGGACTCCGCATGCTTTCGAAAAGCCATCACGTGGTCATGATCAATCTCATCCATGTGGATGAAAGCCGTCCAGCTTTCAAATTGACGCAGCGATCGCCTGTAAGCCTTCAGGGTTTGCGCGTCCTGAGAAATTTCGACCCGTTTCAGGTAACGATCAATTGAGTCTGCGATGGTTTTGCGCTCATTCGGCTGAAGCAATGGATCGGCGCGCTTGAAGCCGTCCGCGTTGTCTTCGAGATGCCGTTGCTTGGCGCGTGCAGCCTTGACAGCCGCTTCGAGTGTTTTGGCCCTGATCTTCGCTTCTCGCTTCTTCCCGTGTTCGGTCCAGACCAAGTAAAACTTGCCCGAACGTTCCGCATCCGCAGGTTTGAACTTGCCTTCGGGAATCGAAATCTTGGTAGACCACCCCCACCGGCCATCGGCCCTCTTGATTCTTTCCCTAATACTTACCGAGGTGTTCGCCATACCCTTGAATACTCGCTTTCTTGGGCACAGCCTCGATTCTTTGGGACAAATTTGGGACGAGCACTTTGGCAGGCTTGAAACCTTGCTGGATTCAACAGCTTAAGAAAGGTTGGTAGCGCTACCGGGAATCGAACCCGGGTTTGAAGATTGAGAATCTTCCGTCCTAACCCCTAGACGATAGCGCCCCTCGGAGGAATCGATTATAGCAAGCCCTGTTCTGCAATTTCTCGCGAAGAGGGTGGTTTCCACAGCCTCCCAAAGTTTATAATTACTTCACTCCGCCACTATAATTTGCGCGTGATTCAAAAGACCGCGGGGTGAAGTGTATGCGGTTCATTCATCAACAACTCAATTCATTCCTAAACCTAGGTGTATGCAAGGAGTATCCGATTATGGCGAGACCACCAAAGAATACCTCAAGCGGCGCGGAAAGCCCGAGCAAGACCCGCTCCAAGAAATTCAACCCCGAAGCCCTTGCGGCCGAATTGCCCACGGCGGAGATTCCTGCCGTCGCGCCCGAAGTAAAAGCGGCAGCCCCGGAAAAAGCTCCCTCGGCATTGAAGCCGGAGAGTAAGGCATTCGCTCCCCGGAACACTGAAGCGAGGAAGTCGGACAACGGCAAAGCCGAAACTCGTAAAACGGAGCTACGCAAGAATGTCTTCCCGATCAATATCGAGGAGGAGATCCGCCGCCGCGCTTACGAACTTTACGAGCAGCGCGGTTATTCCTCAGGCAGCGAAGCCGACGACTGGTTGAACGCGGAACGCGAAGTGCTCCAGCGTTACGATCAGCACAGCGCCTAGCGGCGCACGGCGGGGCTGGTGTGGGGACAGCCGCCCTCGGCTGTCCTCGATCGCAGCTCGACGCTTTCCCGTGGACTAAAGCTGACCGGAACAGTTAGTCGCGTCTCAGCTTGCATTGATCTGAGCGCACGACTCCAAGAGCCCCAAGAGCCGCAGCAGGTTGCCTCCCAACCGTATTTCTGAAAAAATAGCCCGGGGTCTCGCCACATGGCGCAAATTGGTAGTTTCGCACTTCTGCTGGCGCTGGCTCTGAGCCTATATTCGTTCCTCGCCGGCATCGTCGCGCTAGTTTTCCAGAATCGTCCCGAGTTACAGACCGCGAATACCGGCCGTGGATCTTCTCTCGCGAACCCTTCCGCCACCGACGGCTCGTTGGGTTCCATGCTCCGGCAAGGCTCCGAGCGCATCGGCGAGACCGCCCGCCGCGCCGGCATCGCCACCTTTATTGCAGTGCTACTCGCGTCGGTAATTCTGGTCATCTGCGCCTTCCACGATGACTTCTCCATCGCCTATATCTTCCATCACAGCAACCGCGATCTTCCCCGTCCTTATAAGTTCGCCGTGCTGTGGTCCGGGCAGGAAGGCTCGCTGCTCTTCTGGTCGCTCCTCCTCGCCGCGTATGGATTCGTTCTGCGTCTGCGCTACAAAACTGACCCTCGTCTTTTCGCCTACGCCTCCATGGTCATTGCCGGCGTGCAAATCTTCTTTCTATTGCTGCTCAACTTCGCGGCGCATCCCTTCGCGCTCATGCAAGGCAATCTTCCCGCCGACGGCAATGGCCTCAATCCGCTGTTGCAGTATCCCGAGATGGTGATTCATCCGCCCATGCTCTACCTCGGCTACGTCGGCTTCACCGTGCCGTTCGCCTTCGCGCTGGGCGCGCTGATCATGAAATACCCGGGCGAGAAGTGGATCAACATCACCCGCCGCTGGACCATGGTCACATGGGCCTTCCTGACCTGCGGAGTCTTTCTCGGCGCGCATTGGGCCTACTCGGTGCTCGGCTGGGGCGGTTATTGGGGCTGGGACCCTGTCGAAAACGCGTCGCTCATGCCCTGGCTCACCGGCACCGCATTTCTGCACTCCGTGATGATGCAAGAAAAACGCGGCATGCTGAAGATGTGGAACATGTGGCTGGTCTTCGCCACATTCTGGCTGGCCATCCTGGGAACTTTCTTAACGCGCAGCGGAATTATCAGTTCGGTCCACGCCTTCGCGCAATCCTCCATCGGCGACTGGTTCGCCTGGTTTCTCGTCATCACGTTGGCGGTATTTGTCTTTTTCTTCTTCAAGAACAAATCCCACTTGCGCACTGAGCACAAACTCGAATCGCTGGTCTCGCGCGAATCGAGTTTCTTGTTCAACAATCTGCTCTTCGTTTTGCTGTGCTTCACGGTTCTCTGGGGAACGTGGTTTCCAAAGATCTCAGAATTAGTACAGGGCAATAAAGTCACGGTGGGCGCCCCTTTCTACAATCGCGTCGCCATCCCCGTAGCTTTACTCCTTCTTATATTGACGGCCGTAGGCCCGCTGCTGGCCTGGCGCAAAACCTCGCTCGAAAGCCTGAAGCGCAACTTCATGTGGCCGAGCATCGGTGCAATCTTGGTCGCAATCTTCCTGATGATCGCTCCGCAGAGCTGGGGTTCAGCCTTCGGCCTCAAGCCCTGGAAAGATGTTTCTTATTTCTACTCGCTGATGGCGATCACGCTCTCGGTGCTGGTCACGCTGACCGTGGCCAGCGAGTTCTACCGTGGCGGCCGCGTCATCGCCAAGCACACCGGCCAGGGCATATTCGCCTCCATGGTGCAACTTACGCATCGCAACACCCGCCGCTACGGCGGATACATCGTCCACTTCGGTGTGGTAGTCGTGATCATCGGCTTCGCCGGCGCAGCCTTCAATCAGGATAAAGAGCAGGAGATGGGCTACGGGGACAAAATGACCATCGGCCCCTACACCCTGATCTGCCGCTCCTATACCGAGGACGACGCGCCCAATTACGGCAGCCAGTGGGCCGTGCTCGACGTCTACAAAGGCGGCAAGCAGATCGACACCATGACCCCGGTGCGCCGCTTCTACAAAGCCAGCCAGCAGACTTCGACCATGCCCGACATTCGCTCTACACTAAACGAAGACCTCTACATCGTCTTCGAGGGCTTGAATCAGGACAACGGCCACCCCATCCTGAAAGCGCACTTGAACGCGTTGGTGATGTGGATCTGGCTGGGAGTCTGGATCATTCTGATCGGCACGGCGCTGGCGCTAATTCCAAACGCCCCCTCCCCGGTAAGAGTTCCCTCGGCGGCGCGCCTGGGCACAACGCAAGCCGAACCAGTAGCCACAGGAGATTGATGTCGATTTTTTCTAACCCATCTCTGGGAAGTAGAACTTGGAGGCCGAGTGCCCCATGTCTCGCGTCTTTTGCGAGACTGGGGAGACTTCGAAGTAGATTCCTGCAGACTCTGTTGCTCTCGGCCGCCGTACTCACCCTGCTAGGCAGCAGTGACCCCGCCACGCGCTTCACCGACATCGGCCACCAGATGATGTGCATCTGCGGCTGCAACCAGATTCTTCTGGAGTGCAATCACGTAGGCTGCCCCGCCTCTGACGGCATGCGCAACGAATTAATGGCCGCGGTCAGCCGCGGCGACAGCGATAGCCTAGTCGAGCAAAGTTTCGTGCAAAAATATGGCCCCACGGTTCTAGCTGCGCCCACGGCGCGAGGCTTCGACCGCGCCGCCTACATCATTCCGTTCGTAGCGCTGTTCTTCGGCTTCGGCCTGATCGCGTTAGTAATCCGCACCTGGAAGAATCGCCCCGCGCCCGCGCTCGCCGACGGCCTGCGCCCACTGCGCGGCCCCGAATTGGAACAATTCCGTGATCAGGCCGGCAAGGAGACCGATCTATGATCTGGCTAGTCTGTTGCATCACGCTGGCGGCCGCGTGTCTCTTCTACGTTTTCTATCTGCCGGGAAAACTTTTTCTTGGCCCGGAGAAAACCCGCGCTGGCTACCTGCGCGAACGCAAAGACGCCGTCTACGAAAACCTGCGCGACCTCAATTTCGAATACAAAGCGGGCAAAGTCCCAGACCTCGACTACCAGTCGCTGAAATCGTCCCTGCAAGACGAAGCCGCCACGATCCTAGCCGAAATCGCCCGCCTGGAAACAATTCCGCCATCACAAAAAGGACCGAGATCTTGAACTTACAAACTGTCATCCTGAGCGGTGTGGCAGCTTCGCGAAGCGAAGCTGTCACGCAGTCGAAAGACCCTATGCAAGCCGGCGGTACCAAGGGACCCCACGACGAATTCTCGCGATGTTCAGGTTTCGCGCCCGCCCGTAAGTCGCTCTCAATCGCACTAGCAGCCCTACTCCTAACCGCTCTAGCCGCCGCCCAAACCCTAACCGGCACCGTCACCAACTCCACCACGAACAAGCCCGCCGCCGGGGACGAGGTAGTCCTGCTCAAACTCGGCCAGGGCATGGAAGAAGCGGGCCGCACCAAAACCGACGCCAAGGGCCACTTCAGCTTCAGGCTAGACGACGCGCAATCTCCGCACCTGGTCCGCGCCATTCACCAGGACGTCACTTACCATCGCATGGCGCCTCCGGGAACCACGTCGGTAGAACTCCAGGTCTACGACGTAGGCAAAAAGATCGAAGGCATCTCGGTCGTTGCCGACATCATGCGCGTCCAGACCGAAGCCGGCAAGCTCGACGTAATGCGCGCCTTCGCCGTGCAAAACTCTTCGACCCCGCCGCGCACGCAGATGAACGAACGCAACCTCGAGTTCTACGTTCCCGACGGCGCTAAGGTAATCGACGGCTCGGCCATGACCGCCGGCGGCCAGCCCATCAGTTCCATGCCCGTGCCCGAAGGCGAGAAGAATCGCTACTCCTTTATATTCCCGCTGCGCCCCGGCGTCAGCCAGTTCCAGGTCGCCTATCAGATTCCATACTCGGGCAGCGCCAACCTTGATCCCAAATCCCCCTACCCGCTCGAGCACTTCGTTGCCATCCTTCCGAAGACGATGCAGTTCGCCGCGGCTGCCACCAGCGCCGCGTTCAAGCCCATGAACGATCCTAACCAGCCTGATTCCATCGTGCAGGTGGCCTCCAACACGAAGCTCGGACAAAATCTAGCCTTCAAAGTTTCCGGACAAGGCATGCTCGAAGAGCGTCAGGAAGGTGAAAAAGGCCAAGGGGGCCCGGAATCATCCGGGGCTGAACCCAGTTCCGGCGCGCAACCGAACAACCGTCCCGGCGGCGGACTCGGCCCGCCCATCGACGCTCCCGACCCGCTGCAAAAATATCAGTGGTGGATTCTAGGCGGACTCGCTGCAGCTCTGGTAATCGGCGGCGTCTACGTCGCCTCCAGGCAACAGTCGGCAGCCCGCGCCCTGCGCCAGCAGGCCGCGTCCATGCCAGCCTCCGCGAAATCAGCGGCCATGCAGCAAGGTGAAGAAGAAGATGAGTACGCCCCGGCCAATCTAGTCACGACTCCCGCGCCCACGTCCATCCGCGCGGCCTCGGCGGCGCGTCCCACTTCCATGCTGCTCGAAGGCCTCAAGGAAGAACTCTTCCAACTCGAAGTCGAACGCCGCCAAGGCCAAATCTCGCAATCGGAGTACGAGAAAGCCAAATCCGCCCTCGACCAAACCCTCGAGCGCGCCCTGAAACGCGAAGCCCAGAAGGCCTAGGCATATCTTGCCCGTGTGCCTTGGGCAGACTTTGCCCATTTGCCCCGGGAACAAAAACTCGACCCCGCAACCATCCGCAATCGCCCTTGACTGTGCGGTTTGATCCGCAGTGAGCCCGGCCGCATTTGGCATCCAGCTTGCCCCAACCTCCGTGGCGCTCCGGCAATTGAAGCTCGAACGGACAATCGCCGATAGCGCTCATCAGAAATGTGGAATGACCCATCCCCTAAAAAGAAAGAGGAGTAACCCATGTCGGTCTCAGGAATTTCCAGCAGCAGTCTCTACAACACGCAGAACCCTCAAAACAGCTTTCAGCAGATTCAACAAACTTTCAAGCAACTGGGCCAGGATCTTCAGTCCGGAAATCTCTCGGCGGCGCAATCGGATTTTGCGACCTTGCAACAACTCGTCCCGCAACTGAGCTCCAGTTCCTCCGCGCAGAGCAAAAGTCCCATCGCCCAGGCCTTCAACCAACTGGCCAAGGATCTTCAATCTGGCAACCTGCCCGCCGCCCAGCAGGACTTCACCACCATTCAGCAGGACGCCCAGAGTCAGTCCGCCCAAACTCAATCGACCGGAGGACATCATCATCACCATGGCGGCAACAGCGCAGCCAGCGAGGCCAGCCAGCTGCTAGCCCAATTGGGCACGGCATTGCAATCCGGCAACCTGTCGTCCGCGCAGCAGGCCTTCAGCTCCTTGACGCAACTGTTCCAACAGTCCGCGGCAAGCTCCCAGGCCGCATCGCAAACCGCCTCAGAGCCGGCGTCGCAATCCAACTCGACCGGAGTTTCGATAACCGCCTGACACACGCTCTCCCACAAGGCTGGAGCTTTGCTGGGAGACGACTTTTGAGGTAGGCTTTAGGACGGTTCCTACAAGGTTCCCAAGGAGGTCTCCCATGGCTCAGAACACCCCGGTCGAAGTTGTCCGCCACGCTTCGGGATGGTCCATTCTCTGGGGCGCACTGCTCATCCTCTGCGGCATGCTCGCGATCATCTCGCCTTTGCTCGCCGCAGTCGCGGTCAACGCGATCATCTCCTGGCTGCTCATCTTCGCAGGCGTGGTCCACATCGTCATCGCCTTTCACGCCCACGGCGCCGGCAGCCTGCTCTGGAAGCTGCTGGTCGGCATCGCCTATCTCTGCTTCGGCGCATATCTAGTCATGCATCCGCTGCTGGGGGTGGCATCGCTCACGCTGGTGCTGGCCACGCTGTTCCTGGTCGAAGGCGTCCTGAACGTGGTTTTGTATTTCCGCATGCGCCACGTGCAAGGCTCCTCCTGGACGCTGATCGATGGCATTATCACGCTCCTGCTGGGCGGGATGATCTACCTGCAATGGCCCTCAAGTTCCGCCTGGGCCATCGGCACCCTGGTTGGCGTGAGCTTGATCTTCAGCGGCATCACGCGCCTGGCAATCTCATTCGCGGTCCGTAGGGCGACGACCGAGACGCCAACCAGGTTAGCGGCGTAGGCCAAGTGATGGCGGTGTCGGCATCAAGACAACAGAGGCTGCCCCACCCTTCGAAAAGCGAGAAGGGTGGGGCGGCCTAGCCGGTGGTAGCGCCAACCACAAAAATCAAAGGTGAGCCAGCCCCCGTATTCCGAAGTCGCGGCGAACGAGACTATTCCCTTGCTCCCCTCGGGTCCGGATTGAAAAGAATCTCGCGCACCTCGCCCGACGTACGGCAGGCGACGGCACCTTTGCGCGCTCCACGCCAGCGCTTCTTCCAGATCAGCGGCTTCCAGTATCCAGAAACCGCCCCTGTGCTCCTTGGTCTCGGTGTAGGGCCCGTCGGTGACCAGCACCTTGCCGTCGGGCTGGACCCGCAGCGATTTGGCGCTGCCCGCCGGGGAAAGGCCGCAGGCGAACCTCCTCGCGCTGGCAGCAAGCAGCTCGCGGTTGAGTGCGTGGATATTCTCGATGGTCGCTTCGGTTTCGACGGACGGGTCGTAGTCGTCGGGGTGGTAGACAGCAACTAGATACTGTGGCATGACTTCTCCTGGTTTCGTAACGGTCTTTATTTTTTAGTCTTTGGGTGGGCCGGTTGCCCTGCCTTCACTGTATAGTCGAACGGCCGGACCGGAATTCGACAAATCGTCGAGGAAATTTTTTTCTTCGACGCTGCTGCGTGTGGGCACCATGGACCTCGATCCCTTGGTCACTGGTCACAGACAACGCTCGAAGCTCCGTGATAAACGTGCCCGATGCCGACCAGCCTGCGTCGCTACTACGGCGCTGGATATCTTGACTTCATCACTACGAGTTGTTATCAGCGAAGAGTACGGTCGGGCACGCCGCAGAATCGCGATCTGTTTTTGGAAGTCATAGAGCGGGTACGGAGGCGTTATCGTTTCGTCGTGGTTGGATACGTTGTGATGTCCGAGCAAGTACATCTTTTGTTCAGCGAACCGCAGCGCGGTGATCCCTCGCTGGTGATGCAGCAGATTGGTGTCAAACCAGCACACACGGTTGCAACGTGCAGGGCGAATGACCCCGAGCTGTACCAGGTTTTGAAGGTCTTTTGGCGGCACTCCCAGTACGGCGCTGGCCTGCTTGAGTTTGAGTGCAAGGCTTTGCATTTGGATGAACCACCTAAAGTTAAGATGGTTATTCAGTGGAAATCAAGGGGCTCATGAGATAACCGCAGCGGCTTCTGACGAACCTTTTATTTCAACTGCCGAATCCGTTCTTGCAGGAATTGCCGCTCTGCTTCCTGTTGGGTCAGCGCCAGCGCCTTCTCATAAGATGCCCGAGCCTCGGATGTCCTGCCCAGCCTGCGGTACATATCTGCACGGGCTGAATTGCGCCAGGTAATAATTTGCCAATTCGCCATGTTCCAGCACCGCGTCGATCTGCGTCAGACCGGCCTCTGGACCATCGCGCATAGCGATGGCCACGGCGCGATTGAGCTGCACAACTGGCGAAGGCTGAATTCGTACCAATCGGTCGTAAAGCGCAACAATCTGCCGCCAATCGGTCCGAGCGACCGATTCCGCCTCCGCATGAACGGCCGCAATCGCAGCCTGCAGGGTGTAGGCACCGAAGCGGCGGGACTTCAGCCCGTACCTCAGGGCTTTCTCCAGCCATACCACGCCCTCCGCGATCTGCTCCCGGTTCCAAAGCGAGCGATCCTGATTCTCCAGCAAGATCAGCTCTCCGGTCGGAGACGTTCTCGCGGCGTGACGGGATTCCTGAAGCAACATCAAGGAAAGCAGCCCCATTACTTCTGCCCCCATCAGTCCTGAACCCATGACTTCCGGCTCTGGCCCGAGTTCGGTCAAATGAGGTTCGGCCAGCAACCGGCCCAGTCGAATCGCCTCGCCGGTTAGTTCGGACCTCGTTACCTCCGCTCCCGCTGCAGCCGAATAACCCTCGTTAAAGACGAGATAGATGACCTGAAGCACCGCGCCCAGCCGCTCCGGCAATTCCTGCGGCGTCGGCACCTCGTAGGGAATCGGTGTCTCGCGAATCTTTGCCTTGGCGCGCACAATGCGCTGCGCCAGCGTACGCGGAGTGGTGAGGAAGGCCTTTGCGATCTCCTCGGTGGTCAGCCCGCAGACCTCACGCGAGGTGAGCGCAACGCGCGCGTCCGGCGCTAGAGATGGATGACAGCAGGCAAAAATCAAACGCAGCCTGTCGTCTTCAAGGCTCTGATCTTCAAGGCTTCCCTTTTCGTTGCTGTGGGCTCCCGACCTTTCTGCCGAATTCCATTGCGCTTCGAGATAGCGCACAAGCTGGTCTTTAGACGCATCAAATCTTGCCCGTCGACGCAGAGTATCAATGGCTTAGAATCGGGCCGTCGAAATCAACCAGGTCGCGGGTTGCCGGGTATTCCACTGCCCGGCCACAGGCTCAGCGCAGCCGCAAAGGCTTCGTGCATCGCATCTTCGGCGAGATCAAAATCACCGAGCAAGCGGATCAGAGTTGCTAGAACTCGTCCCGACTCCACGCGATAAAGCGAGTCGAGTAATACGCGTATCTGCTCGCTGGAATGCTCGGACCTGACACGCTCGGACATGACGACGACCTTAGCAAACCAGCCACCCCGAATCAATGTGGCAAAGGGTGGATCAGGGCAGGATCGATGCTGAGCTTTAGGATCACATAGATCACTCGCAAGGTGACATCCAACCTTGCCATCCATAGCCATCCCAGCTCACGATAGCCAAGGCGGATCACACGCCATTCTCTCTCGCAGCCATTAACTACAGCGCTTTCTATATTTTGACCGCAAGCTATTGCAGCCTATGGATCAACTCGCGTTTTCGCGTCAACGCCATGATTCCAATCATGCGACCGGGGGGAGGGGCATCCCTCTGTGATCTCCCAGACGCGCCGGAACTGCATCGCCCCGGAATGCGTAACATCCAATAGCTGAGAGTCAATTATGGGAAACACATTCAAGACCGCGTTTCTGCTGACGGCGCTAACCCTGCTGCTCATGTTCTTTGGCCGCTACTTTGGCGGCGAGAACGGCATGCTGCTGGCTCTGGCGTTTGCCGCCGTGATGAACTTCGTCTCCTACTTCTTCTCCGACAAGATCGCGCTGGCCATGTACCGGGCGCAGCCGGTCACGCGCGAACAACTGCCGCGAGCCTACGAAATCGTGGAGCGGCTCACGCAGAAGATCGGCCTGCCCATGCCCAAGATTTACGTAATTCCGACTGAATCGCCGAACGCGTTCGCCACGGGACGCAACCCCAAGCACGCGTCCGTAGCTGTAACCCACGGGATTTTGGGGTTATTGAATGACGAAGAACTCGAAGGCGTGCTGGCCCACGAACTGGGACATGTAGGCAATCGCGACATCCTGATCAGCTCGGTAGCGGCAACCATCGCCGGCGCAATCACCATGCTGGCCAGCATGGGACGCTTTGCCATGATCTTTGGTGGAGGCGGCATGGGCGGAGATCGCGACCGCCGCGGAGGAGGCCTCTCGGCGCTCTTCATGCTGATCGTGGCTCCGATCGCGGCGAGCTTGATTCAGCTAGCAGTTTCGCGCTCGCGCGAATATCAGGCCGACGCCACCGGCGCGGGCTACACTGGCAATCCCTACGCGCTAGCCAGCGCTCTGCAAAAGCTCGATTCATATTCTCGGCGCGTACCCATGGCGGCCAGCCCCTCGACGGCACATCTGTTCATAATTCAGCCGCTGCTGGGAATGAACTTCGGCAATCTGTTCTCGACTCATCCGCCGATTGCGAAGCGAATCGAGCGGCTGACGGGACGGCCGGCGGAGTTCATGCAGTGAGAAGCTGTGGACGATGATCTTTGGTTTTTAGTAACCGTGGGTCGTTGAGGATTTGAAGAGTACAACGTAACAGTGCCCAAGCTCAAACCAGTTCGCAAGCCCGGGCAGGATATCCGAACGCTTCCGACTTACACGATTCCAGAAGCAGGGGCTTTTCTCGCTAATCCGCGGCGGACCTTGGCATCTGGGTACGAAGGCCAGGGTAGCGGCGTTAATCAATCTCAAAAATCGCGTGCTACGAGAATTCAAGAAGCGAGAGAGACCGTGGTTCGCGACTTTCAGCCGAAAGGCCAATCTAACGATTAACCTAATCAAGTAGTCTTGCCTGAAAACAATTCATGTCCGCGTTGGGCTGTCATCTCCGGCGATTGCAAGTTGTCCTCCTCACGGAGTTCATGAATCTGGGTCGTTAAGACCTGGACGTCAGCCTCTCGGTGACATAGGTAACTCTGGGAACTCGATACCAAATAGTAAAATCCATCCAATGTCTCCTGAGAGCGCAATTGCCGTATCCCACAAAGCTGCCGAACTCGAAAAAGCTCTGCGCCGTGTGATTCGCGGCAAAGACGAGGTCGTCCGACTCGCGCTGGTCAGCATCTTCGCCCGCGGTCACTTGCTGATCGAAGGCGTTCCGGGAGTCGGCAAAACTACCCTGGGACAAGCGCTCGCGCGCGCCATCGATTGCACCTTTCAGCGCGTGCAGTTTACCAGCGACATGCTGCCCTCCGACGTGCTCGGGATTTCGGTGTACTCCGCGCTCGAGCAGGAGTTCGAGTTCAAGCGCGGCCCGGTCTTCACCAACGTGCTGCTGGCCGACGAGATCAACCGCACTACGCCGAAGACGCAGTCCGCGCTGCTCGAAGCCATGAACGAAGGCCAAGTCACGGTGGACGCGCATTCCTACGATCTGCCGCAACCGTTCCTGGTGATCGCCACGCAGAATCCGGTTGAGCATCATGGAACTTATCCTCTGCCCGAGTCGCAACTCGACCGCTTTCTGATGCGGGTGCGCATGGGATACCCCGACGCCGCGGCCGAGCGCGAGATCCTGCGCTCCGAAGCCGGCGCGGGATACTTGCAGCATCTGCAGCCGGTGCTAAGCGGCGCAGACGTGCTCGAAATGCAGGAAGCCGTGAAGCAGATTCGCGTGGACGAATCTCTGGTGACCTACGCGCTGGAGATCGTTCGCCGCACGCGCGAATCGGAACACCTATCGCTAGGAGTCTCCCCGCGCGGAGCACAAGCGCTCTACCGCGCCGCGCAAGCCATGGCATTCCTCGACGGCCGCAGCTTCTGCACTCCGGAAGACTTCAAGCCGCTGGCCGTGCCCGTCTTCGCCCACCGCGTAGCCGTCAAAGGCGGTTACGCCTCAACGCTGAAGAAGTCCGAACAGGCCGATCAGGTGTTGCGTGAGATCGTGGAGAACGTGGCTGTGCCGGTATAATTCGGGCCGGGATTAACTACCTAGAGGTGATAGTCGAGATGGCGATGCTCTCGCGGCTCCGACCTGTGGACCCCCAGCGAGTACGGAAAGGCTATCGGTCGGAACAGCTAAATTTAGAAAGCTGTGATTCAAGGAAGTTCCGATGTGGAGAGCCAGAGAACGTCCCGTGCGTCCGCAGACAAATGATTACGACCATACGCATCTATTTGAAGTCCCGCCCTGTCCGGTCGAATCTAATCTACCTTGGGGGCCCGCTGATCGATACGGTGCTCTTTACGAGGCATACAAAAAGCATTGTTAAGGTCCATTGAGGACGGCGAACATAAGCTGTTGCTGCTCATGCTCACGATTTTCGGAGCAGGAATCACGGCATTCTCTAAGGTGGATCTAAAGTGTCAACTCATCGCAGCTGGGTATCTCACTATCGTAGCGGCAGGCCTCGTGTGGGCTGGCCGGCATGTTGTTCACGAGAACCATGATCTCAGGATCGCTGCTCGCGATCTTGTGGTTCGTTGCGAGCAGGCGCTGCAGTTCTACACGCCAGATGTTTTCCTCAAGGACCGTGCGCTCTACCGGGAGGCCGAACTACACTATGCGTGCAAGGGGCAGGGGTTGCAGACTTTCAGTCAGGGAGTCATCTATGTGGCCGGGGTTTTCCTGGTTGCGCTCATCTGGATTAACTTTGGGATAGGACCGATCTGGAAGTAACGCGTTTCTTAGGTTTTGCTGGTGTTTCATTGTCGACCACCGCATACTGTTAGCGCATGTCCTTCTTACGCTTTCTAATGCTGCTGTCCCTTGTCTGCTGGATTGGCGGACTCATCTTCTTCGCTTTCGTGCTGGCGCCGACAGCGTTTTCGGTTCTGCCTAACGCTCATCTTGCCGGAAATGTCGTGGGCCGCGCTCTGAGCAAGCTGCATGGGATCGCCGCCATTTCCGGAATTATCTTTCTGATCAGTTCCCTCCTGCACAGCCGCTTCACCGATGGGACTGCGCACGTGTTTGCGGCGCGACACATTCTCTTGTGCCTGATGCTGGCGCTCACGCTGATCTCGCAGTTCGGCATCATTCCCCGCATGGACGTGCTGCGCGCCTCGCTGGGAGATGTGCGTTCTGCACCCATCGATAATCCTGAGCGCGTTCAATTCGACACGCTGCATGTATGGTCGACGCGCGTGGAGGGGGCGGTGCTGCTGCTGGGGCTAGTAGTCGTGTATCTGACTGCGCGCAGCTTTTAGTTTATGACGCGAGGCTCGCGAACGTCCCCGACCTTCGCCCGAGCTCGGAGAGCCGAGGCGGCGGTCTCCACATGAGTCGCTTCCTGCTCTCAGATTTGGGTGATCTTCATTCCATCATTTATGCTGAGGTGTTTGGCTTTGGCCGCCGATTCCGCTGAGTGCAACAGGTTTGAGCCAAGAGCCAAGAGCTTCCCATGAAAACTGGAATCATCGGCCTGCCGCAGGTGGGCAAGACATCGTTGTTTCGGATTTTGACCAAGGCGCACCTTTCCGATCAGGCGCGCGCCAACCCGCGCGAGGCGCACATCGGCGTGGCTAAGGTTCCCGACGACCGGCTTGACCGGCTGGCCGCGCTTTACAATCCGATGAAACTCACGCACACTTCGGTTGAGTATGTCGACGTCGGCGCGATCGGACAAGAAGCTTTGAAAGACAGCGCCTATGCCGCTCATCTCCGCAATGTGGACGCGCTGGCGCATGTGGTGCGCGTGTTTGACGATCCCTCGGTACCGCTCGCGGGAGAAATCGATCCCCTGAAAGATATTAGGAATGTGGAATTCGATCTTCTTGTGAACGACCTCGGGCAGATCGAGAAGCGGCTGGAGCGGCTGGAGAAAGATCTCAAGAAGATGAAGACGCCGGAGCTCGAAAAAGAATTCGAGCTGTTGAAACGCGCCAAGGCGCAGGTGGAATCGGACAAGCCGCTGCGCGAAATGGAGATGACCGCCGAGGACAAGAAGCGCATCAAGGGCTTTATGTTCCTCAGCGAGAAGCCGATTTTTTATGTGCTCAACATCGGCGAGTCGACTGAACTGGGCAAGGAACTCGACGAAGCGGTCAACAAATATAAGCTCACGGAAATCGCCGCGCGCCCGAACGCCGCGGCCACAGCCATCTGCGGCAAGGTGGAAGCGGAGTTGGCCGAGATGAGCGACACCGACGCCGCGGAATTTCTTTCCAGTTATGGGCTCACCGAAAGCGGCCTGGTACGGCTGATTCGCACCACTTATAAACTTCTCGGCCTGATTTCATTCTTTACTGCGGGCGAAGATGAGTGCCGCGCCTGGCAAGTTCCGGCACGCTCGCGAGCGCAGGAAGCGGCGGGAGCGATTCACTCCGACCTGGAAAAGCATTTTATTCGCGCTGAAACCATTCGCTGGGACCAACTCCTCGAGGCTGGCTCCGAAGCCAACGCGCGAGCCAAAGGAACGCTGCGGCTGGAAGGCAAAGACTACATCGTGCAGGATGGCGACGTGATGCATATCCGGCATAGCGGATAGTTACCACTTCGGTCTATCTTTGCGTTGTCCGACACCGCGCTTCGAACGACAAGCTGTCGCGACGCCGTATACTCTTCCACCTATGCTCGCTCGCCTAGTTTTATTTGTTTCCATCTTAGCTTTTTCCGGTGGCATGCAAACGACTCTTGCTACGGCTAGACCCGCCTCCGCGCCGCCCGGTGCCTCGGAATGGAGTCAACCGTTTCCCCCGCATCGCATGATCGGCAACATCTATTATGTGGGCAGCCGGGGGCTGGCCTCGTACCTGATTGCGACGCCCGCCGGACACATTCTAATCAACAGTAATTTGAGAACCTCGGTCCCGCTCATTCGTGAGAGCGTCGAAAAGTTAGGCTTTCGTTTTAGCGACGTAAAGATCCTGCTGATCAGCCATGCTCACTTCGACCACGACGGAGGCAGCGCCGAGGTAAAAAAGCTGACTGGTGCCGAGTACAGGGTCATGGATGCGGACGTCGGTGTCGTCGAATCCGGCGGCAAGAGCGACTTCCAGTACGGCGACGATGCAAAGCTATCGTATCCAGCGACCCATGTGGACCGGGTGCTCCACGATGGTGACGAAGTAAAACTCGGCGATACCGCGCTGACAGCTCACAAGACGGCGGGGCATACGCGGGGCTGCACCTCGTGGAGTTTGAAGGTGCGCGAGGCAGGCAACACTTACGACGTCGTGATCGTGGGCAGCCCGAACGTCAATCCAGGATACAAGCTGGTGCAGAATGCGAGCTATCCGGAGATTGCCGACGATTTTGCGCGCGGCTTTCGCGTGCTCAAGTCACTACCCTGCGACGTTTTCCTGGGCGCTCACGGTGGCTACTACGGAATGGAACAGAAGTATGCAAAACTGAACGCAGGGGGGGCCAATCCATACATCGATTCCGAAGGCTACAAGAACTATGTAGCCGAACGGGAACAGGCATTCCTTGTCGAACTTCAGAAACAGACTGCGGCAGTGAAAAAGCAATAGGCAGGACTACCGTCAATATGCATCCCATCGCGATCAGCATTCTGCTCGGCCTTACGGCCGCTGCCGCCAATGTTTTTGGCGGGGCGATCATTGTGCAGCGCAATTGGGAGCGGCGGTACCTGCGCTATTTTGTGGCGTTGGGCGCGGGCTTTATGCTAGCGACCGCGCTGGTGGAGATGGTGCCCGAAGGTTTGCAGCTGCGGGGATCCAGCGCCGCGTACTTGATTCTGCTCGGTTATCTCATCATTCACTTCTTCGAGCACACGCTCACGCCGCACTTTCATTTTGGCGAAGAGACTCACAAAGATGAGTTCATGCACTCGCACAAGGGGTACTCAGTGCTGCTCGGGCTGATCATCCACACATTCTTCGACGGGATTGCTATCGCATCTGGATTTCTTGTGTCGAATGCGCTGGGCTGGATCATTTTCGTGGCGATTTTTCTTCATAAGATTCCTGAGGGCTTCACGGTGAGTTCGGTAATGCTGGCCAGCGGGCGCAGCCGCGCTGCGGCTTGGGGAGCTTCGGTCATTATTGGCGGGGCTACGCTTGCCGGCGTGTTGACCATGGCAGTTTTTCGTCAACATGTGGACGCGGGTTTGCCCCTGGCGGCGGGCGTAACGATTTACGTCGCAGCTTCCGATTTGGTTCCGGAAGTAAACAAAGAACCGGGTCCGCGGATGGCTTTACTGGTCTTCGTGGGCGCGGGAGTTGTGTTGTTGCTGGCTGCTTTTTTTCATGGGGCGTGACGCAGGTCCTAGTCCTTGGAAGAGGCTTGCGCGCATAGCGTTGACGGAGAACACTCTGGCCGCGGCGAAGCCTCCGCTCTCGGCGATGGCGTAGTAATCTTTGCCCCAGTTGACCACTGACCGGCGGAACGGTTGCTCCGCGTCTCGCGACTCCTTTAAACGCTGAATTACGATCTCGGATCCGGCGCCGCGCAGAAGAAAACGATGCAAAGCGTTGGCGTCGAGCACATGCACCGCCGGAGAGGTTCGATGGGGCGTTGAAAACCGCCTCTGAACAGCAGGCTTATCTTGTGGTGTCGCTGAAGGCACGACTGAAGTCGTGCCCTTCCCGGCCAACCTCAACGGTCTCCGGCGCGCGGCCCGAATCCACGCCTTGCGAGCCGAGGTTGCACATTTAGTCCACCGTGTGCTTGGCGGTATATCCATCCCGTGCCACCACGTCGATCTTCTGCTCCTTACCCTTCTGATCTTTCACTTTCAGCTGGCCGCCATCGGGGGCTACGACTTGCACTTTTAGCTTGCGGTAGGTGCCATCCAGCTTGTTGTTCGTGGGGTGGTACGAAAGCGAATACTGATGGCGGATGTCGTCGGAGATATCGCCGAACAGCTCCGGCAACTCGCCTTCAAAGCGCGGGAAGTAGGCGCGGCCTCCGGTCATGGAGGCGAAGGTGCGCAACTCGTTGTCGCCCTGTAGGTAATCCATGTTGCTCACGGGGATGCCCATGCCGTGCGCGTTGCGGCAGCCTCCGTGGACTTCGCAATACTCGCGCACGATGAAGCCCACGCTGATGGGAAAAATGGTCACGTCTTTCGTGTCCTTCACTTTTTTAAGAATCTTATCGAGCGTGAGCTTACTAAAGGTATCGATGCCCGTGGTCACGAGAACGATATACTTCTTGCCTTCCACGCGGTCGAGGCGGTCAAGCGTATCGTATAACGCGTCGAACATATTGGTCTCGGCAAAGCCGGGAATGCGCAACTCATTCAAAGCTCCGTAGACGGCCTTCTTATCCTGCGTGAAATCGACGAGGATGTGCGGCTGCATATCATAGTAAGCGACCGCGACCCAGTCGTCTTTCTTCAACGTGTTGGCGAAGGCATAAGAGGCCTGCAGCGCCTGAATCATGAACACGTAGTTCGTAGACGCGTACTCGATCAGCAGCACGGCGGTGATGGGCGCTTGCGAAACGTTGAAGTTGGTAATCTCTTGCGCGGTGCCGTCTTCGAAAAGGCGGAAATTATCTTTCTTCAGGCCGGGGACGAACTGGCCACTCTTCGTGGTGACCAGCACGTCCACATTCACCAGGGGCACATTCACCTTGATGGAATAGTCGGGCATGCCCTCGACTTTTTTCGGATTAATGGGCGGAGGCGGCGGGGGCGGAGCGGCCTCGGGATTTTTCTTCGGGATGGCGTAAGGGCCGATGCTGCCGCTGGGTCCGCCGGCCTCGGCGGGGGCGTCCTGCTTGGGTTTGCCGTTGGTGTTGTCCGCGGGCGGAGTCGTTTGTTGCGGCGGCTGGGATTGATCCTGCGCGGCCGCACGTGGGGAAACGCCCGCAACTTGCGACAGCAGAAGCAGCGCCGCCAGCACCACCTTATCGGTTCGAGAATTCCGCAGGATGCAAAATGGCTTTGCCATTCGATTTTTGAATTGCTGATGCGCAAACATTGGCACTCCGTGGGAGTAAAGGCTCTTGGGGAGCAAAAGTCCCTGTGCTAGTATAGACGCAGGGATTTGCGATTGGGATGTTTGCCCGGCGCCCGTACTCCCCTCCTGGCAACGACTTACAATTTGGCGGAGTCTAATCTGTAAACACGGGACGAACCTGGTCCCGCAGGGCGTTGTCCATGAAAAAATCAGCTTTCGCGGTCTTCGTTGCTTGCCTTTCATTTCTTTCCTCAGGGTCTGCGCCGTCCGCTTGCGCGCAGGCATCTTCCAAACACCGCGCCCTGGTGCAGGGGGCAGCGGGGCAAGGCTCGGCGGAGCAAAGCTCGACAACGGCTGCAAACCCGCCAATTATTCCCGTCAGCCAGATTCATGCCGGCATGCGCGGCCTGGCTTACACCGTGTTTGAAGGCGTGAAGCCCGAGGCCATGGAAGTGGAAGTTCTCGGCGTGCTGCATAACGTGAACGGCCCCAAGGGCGACATTATTCTGGTGCGGCTCCATGGACAGAAAGTGGAGTACACCGGCGTCGTGGCGGGCATGAGCGGCAGCCCGGTTTATCTGGACGGCAAACTTGCGGGGGCGCTGGCCTTCCGCATCGGCGAATTTTCCAAAGAGCCCATCGCCGGGGTGACGCCGATTGCCGACATGCTGGAGATCAGCGCGCTCGATCGCTCTCCGGCCGAAGAAAGCGCCGCGGTGAAACCGGCGGTCAATATGATTGCGGGGAAGACGGCTGCGCCGGGCGGGATTTCAGCGCTGCTTGATTCGCAGGATGCCGTGGCTAGTTTTGCCAATTACCTGAAGCCAATCGAAACGCCGCTCGTGTTCAATGGCTTCTCGGAGCAGGCGATCCAACTTTTTTCAAGACAGTTCGGCGCTGCTGGAATTGTTCCAGTGATGGGCGCCGGCTCCGTCAGCGATCAGAAGCAGCCGGAGCCGCTCGAAGAAGGCTCCGCCGTCAGCGCAATTCTGGTGCGCGGCGATATGGATATTGAAGCCACGTGCACCGTTACCTACGTCGATCCACAACGGCTGCTGGCGTGCGGGCATCCATTGCTGCAATTCGGCTCGGTCGACCTGCCCATGAATAAAGCTGAGGTCCTGGCTACGCTGGCCTCGCCGCTGAACGCTTTCAAAATCGTTAACACTACGGAATCGGTCGGCACCTTTGTGCAGGATCGTCACACCGGTATCATGGGCGTCTTCGACCGGCAGCCGGAGATGATTCCGGTCACGCTCAGCATTCACAGCAGCACCGGCGTAAAGCAGTTTCACTACGAGGTGCTGAATAATCCGCGGCTGACTCCGGTGGCCTTGATGGTGACGGTGTTCAACGCGCTGCACGGCGTGAACGAATTCGGCGAAGAGATTACCTACCGGCTTGCCGGCAGCATCGGGGTCAAGGGTTTCCCCGACGTCACCATGCGCAACATGTTCGCTCCGTCCGAAAGCTCGCAACCGGCGGCGATGCAAGCGGCATTGTCTTTGGGCGAGCGCTTCGGCCGCATCTACGACAATCCTTTTAATGCGCCGGCGATCGCGGGCGTGAATCTCGATTTCGATCTGGTGCGCGAGCGCCGCTGGGCCCGCCTCGAAAGCGCCCGCACCGACGTTACCGAAGCTCGCCCCGGGGAAGAAATTATGCTGGAGACGGTGCTCGCTCCCTATCGCGGCGACCGCATCGTGCAGCAGATTCCGGTGAAGATTCCTACCTCCGCGAGCAAGGGGACGTTGCGCATTCTGGTGAGCGACGGCGATACGCTTGACCACATGGGCCACAGCAATCCGGCCTTTGGACGCACGCTCGATCTCGCCTCAACCATTGCGCTCCTGAATAAAGAGCATTCCAACAATCGAGTCTACGTTTCGCTGCTCGAGGCCGACCCCGAAGCCCGCGTCGCCGACAAAGTGATGCCCACGCTGCCCATCTCCATCATGAATGTGATGGATGGCATGCGCGGCAATCAGGAGATGGTGGTCAGCGGCGAATCGAGCGTAGATGAAACCGCAACGGCTCCGCTGGATTATGTGGTGTCGGGAGCGGAGTTGCTGACGGTGACGGTGAAGTAGGAGAGAAATTTACCCGTACCCGGCACCCAGTAGGAAACAGTCGGTTCATCCTCCTATTACTCCTCGTTTTCGCCCACCTGCTGGGACAGATAGCGTTCGTACCCTAACTCTCTAATCTGATGGATTTGGGCTTCGAGGAAGTCGACGTGTTCTTCCTCGTCCTTGAGCAGCACGACGAATAAATCGCGCGAGCCGTTATCGCCCTCTTTCGTCGCGATGGCGACGGCATCGTTGTATTGCTCCACGGCTCCAAGTTCGAGGGCCAGGTCGCTTTCGATCATCGCCCTCACCGTCCCGCCGACTTTCAATTCCAGCGGCATCATGGATGGGCTGCCATCGAGAAACAGTATTCGTTCGATCAGGACTTCGGCGTGCTTCATTTCGCCGATGGATTGTTTCTTGATGAAATCGGAGAGCCGGTGGTAGCCCCAGTTTTCGCACATCTCGGCGTGCAAGAAATACTGGTTGATCGCGGTCAGCTCCTCGCGCAGCGCCTTGTTCAATTCGGCAATGACTTTGGGATTGCCCTTCATGGCGAGGTGAGTATGGCAGAAGGTAGGGGCAAGCGACAAGTCTGTCGGCCTCGTCGTTGTCTATCGTTGTCGATCGGATTGTCATCCCGAGCGCAGCGAGGGGACCATGGGGTTGCTCGGCATCATTCGCGCTCACGCAAAAACCAAGGTCCCTGGCTGCGCTCGGGATGACAAACCGTTCGGGCGTGCTCAAAACAGAAACGCTGCCGCTTTTTCCATGTGGCGAAAGCCATCTGTCTGCGACGCGGCCAGCAGCATCAGCGTAGTGTTGTAGCCCACGTGCGCCAGAAAGCTTGAGGCCACCGACTTGGTCTTCGCCCTCACCGCGGTTAGCACAACGCCGACTAAAAAAATGATCAGCACCGCGCCCCAGGCATAGCCGTACTGCACCAGGTGAATCAGGCCGAAGGGCAGCGCGGTCAGAAGGATTCCCCAAATTGCTCCCAGCCGCCTCGCCAGGATCGGATAGAGAAATCCGCGAAAAAAAAGTTCCTCCATCAGTGGGCCTAGCGTGATGGCGAAGGCCGCGGTCAGATAAGCGTCGGTGGGCCGGGCGAAGAATTGATCGAACGGAGTGTTCTTCGGCATGGGGAAAAATCGGCCGAGAAGATCGAGTCCGACCATGAGCACGCCCAGGCCAAGAAGATTGAGTCCGCCGAAGCCCGGCCAATTCCAGCGAATCGCCGGCCAGAAGCGCGCGCGGTATTTGCCCTCGACCAGCACAATCATATAGAGCGCCACCGCGACGTAGGTCAGCAGCTCGGCCAGCAGCGCCAGGGCAGGCTTCTGGGCTACATCAACCCATGAAGCATTCGGGTACACAAAGCGGCGCGCACCCAGCACAATCGCGAACTGCAGAACGAAAAGCGTGAATAATGTTAGGCCGGCGATCTGCAGCACGTCCCAGCCGCTCCAGACGGGGTTCTCGCCGGCTCTGGGTGGGCGCGGTGTCGGCATGACTGCGGGCAGCGGGTAAGCTTCGACAGCAAACGGGACGGACGCTTGGGACGCGCTAGTCGTCGTCCGCGGGTCAAACTGCGGGTCAGCGGGTGATGACAAAAAGATCCTTTCCGGCCTAGTAGGCTGTGGTCAGTGAACCTATCTGGAAGAATGCCTGATAGGGCAGTTTGGTGCAACGAGAATTCCTCTTCAGGTTCTTGTTTCCTAGCTGGATTTTTGGGAACGGAGCCAAATTCTGGGAAACTCGAGGTCCCGGTGCACATTTTTTGTTTGCCACTGGGACAAGGGCCAGCTTGTTTCGAAGCCCCCTGATGATGTCATCTTCGTTTTTCGTAACGTGGAAGCGCTTAAAAAAGCAATTTTTCAAAGGGAACATGATTGAATAAATTCTTCATTTTCTTCTGCCAACGGAAAACACCTGTTGCGAAAAACCTGCACAAATAATTTTTCGTCGCCATGCCGTCTAGATTTGATTCATATCCATCGCGTCTACTCCATAGGCCACCAGCATCTGCACCCGCTTGCGCCCCGTCGGTCGCCGCACCCGCAAGCTCACTCCGTCCAAAAAACAGATACGCGTAGTTGTCTTCCAACCGGGACTGATGGAACTGGCGCACCACTTCGTCCAGATTCCGCGTCCGCTTCGACACTGTCTGCGAGCTCACCACCACTTCAAAAAACGCCTCTCGGATCGATCACGGTTACTGTGACCGACTAGAACTGTAAAACTCGTCTCAATGCTGCGGATCGCAGGCGCTGCCCAATTCCGTGTCTGCCTCGGGCCGCGCAGTTTCGATTTGGTCGACTCGCTGAGCTGGCTTACGCGCTGCGCTTCCCATTGCCCGCGAAATATCCCGCCAGCGCTTGCCCCGTGTAAGACTTCTTCACCCGCGCCACCTGCTCGGGCGTGCCTTGGGTGACGATGCGGCCCCCTTCTTCGCCGCCCTCGGGGCCGAGGTCGATGATCCAGTCGGCGTTGCGGATTACGTCCAGATTGTGCTCGATGATGATGATCGAATTGCCCAAGTCAGTCAGGCGGTGCAGCACGTCGAGCAGTTTCTTCACGTCGTCGAAGTGCAGCCCGGTGGTGGGCTCGTCGAGTAGATAAAGAGTTTTGCCGGTCTGCCGCTTGCTCAACTCGCGGGCCAGCTTGATGCGCTGCGCCTCGCCGCCGGAGAGCGTGACCGCCGATTGACCGAGATGAATATATCCGAGGCCGACATCGACCAGCGTTTGCAACTTTTGTTTGACCTGCGGAATATTTTCGAGAATGGGCAGCGCGTCCGAAACCGGCATCTCCAGCAAGTCGGCGATCGAGATGCCGTTGTACTTCACCGCCAGCGTTTCGTGATTGTAGCGCCGCCCTCCGCAAACCTCGCAGAGGACATACACATCGGGCAGAAAATTCATCTCGATGCGCCGCTGGCCCTCGCCCTGGCAGGCTTCGCAGCGGCCGCCGGGGATGTTGAAGGAAAAACGCCCGGCCTTGTAGCCGCGCTCGCGCGAGTCGGGCAGCATGGCGTAAATTTCGCGAATCGCCGTGAATACGCCAGTGTAGGTCGCAGGATTCGAGCGCGGGGTGCGGCCGATCGGCGACTGGTCGATGCGGATCACTTTGTCGATATTCTCCGCGCCGACAATCGACTTATGCTCTCCGGATTTTTCGCGCGAGCGATAAAGTTGGCGCGCTAGAGCACGATAAAGAATATCGTTCACCAGCGTGGATTTTCCCGAGCCGGAAACGCCCGTGACCACCGTCATCACGCCCAGCGGGAAAGTTACATCGAGATTCTTGAGATTATTTTCTTTCGCTCCGAGGATGGTGAGCGCGGCGCCATTCTTCTGCCGGCGCTCGAAGCGCATTTCGATTTGGGTCTTGCCGGAGATGTAAGCTCCGGTGAGCGAATTCGGTTCGCGCATGATTTCCGCTGGCGTTCCGTGGGCCACGAGGCTGCCGCCGTGGCGTCCGGCGCCGGGGCCGAGATCGATCACGTAGTCGGCGCGGCGAATGGTTTCTTCGTCGTGCTCGACCACGAGCACGGTGTTGCCTAAATCTCGTAGATTTTCCAGCGCCGTGAGCAGGCGGCCGTTGTCACGATGGTGCAGTCCGATCGAAGGCTCGTCGAGCACGTAGAGCACGCCGCGCAGCTTCGAGCCAATCTGCGTGGCCAACCGGATGCGCTGGCCTTCGCCGCCGGATAACGTCGCCGCCGAGCGATCCAAAGAAATGTAGTTCAGTCCCACCGCATTCAGAAACTGCAGGCGCTCGACCACTTCATGCATGACGCGGCCGGCAATTTTTTCTTCGCGGCCGGCGAGCTTGATGCTTCGCGCAACTTCTAGCGCCTTCGAAATTGGCAGCGCGGTGAAGTCGGCAATCGACATGCCTTTCACCTTCACCGCCAGGCTTTCCGGCCTCAGGCGCTTGCCCTGGCACACGGGACAATCGGTTGCCGACATGTGATCCATCAGCCAGTCGCGATAGCCTTCCGAAGTCGACTCTTCCAGATTCTGCTTCAGGTATCCGAAAATTCCCTTGAAGCCGGTCTTGCCGCGGCCCGATTCGCCGTTCAGCAGCAAATCCTGAATCTTCTCGGGAAGCTTTTCGAAGGGCGTTTTTAGATCGATACCGTGCGCTACCGCTACTACTTGCAAACTGTGAATCAGGCCTTGCGACGCCGAACCCGGCCCCAATCCGCCATCGAGCAGCGGCTTCGACCAGTCGGTGATGACTTTCGCGGGATCGAAATCATAACGGCTGCCCAAGCCGTGGCATTCGGGACACGCACCATACATGCTGTTGAACGAAAACGAACGCGGCTCAAGCTGGGGCACGCTGATACCGCAATCGGGGCAGGCCAGCTTTTCGGAATAAAGCTGCTCGTCGCCTCCGACCACCGAAACCTGCACCAGGCCGCCCGCCAGCTTCATCGCCAGTCCAACCGACATTTCTAGCCGATGCTCGATTCCGGGCTTCACCAGCAGGCGGTCGATCATCACTTCGATGGTGTGGTTCTTGCGCTTGTCGAGATTGAGGTCGTCATCCAGGTTCACCAGATCTCCGTCAACACGGGCGCGGGTGTAGCCATGCTTGAGCAGCGTCTCCATCTCTTTTTTGAATTCGCCCTTGCGCCCGCGCACGATCGGCGCGAGAACCATCACGCGGTCTTCGGGAGTCAACGCCATCACGCGCTGCACGATCTGCTCGGCGGATTGGCGGCTGATGGCGCGACCGCACTGAGGACAATGCGGCACTCCGATCGATGCAAAGAGCAGGCGAAGATAGTCGTAAATCTCGGTGATCGTGCCCACGGTCGAGCGCGGGCTGCGGCTCGTGGTTTTTTGCTCAATCGAGATCGACGGGCTCAAGCCATCGATTGAATCCACATCCGGGCGCTCCATTTGGTCCAAGAATTGCCGCGCGTAGGTCGACAGAGTTTCCACGTAGCGGCGCTGCCCCTCGGCATAGATGGTGTCGAAGGCGAGCGAAGACTTGCCCGAGCCGCTCAGGCCGGTCACGACGGTCAAAGTATTGCGCGGAATCTCGACGTCGATGTTCTTGAGATTATGCTGGCGCGCCCCGCGCACCGAGATCTTGGTGATGGCCATTTGGAATGGATTGGATAGGCCTTCCGTAACGTCGACAGGTCCCCAGAGATGCCCGACATTAGGACTGCACAGCTCTACTCCGTATTTTACTACGGCGCAGCGACTCTGCAGGCGCATCTGGGTTAGCACTAGCGGCAGGCTTCGGCGCGGGTAAATTGAAGAAGCCGCATAGACCAAAGCCAGGGCGGCGGCATCTGATGTTTGGCCTTATATTTCTTTAATTTAGACAGGGTGGTCGATTGTGATTTCGCTCTTCATGCCTGTGATTCTTTGCCTCACCGTGGCAGTTTCGGTGGGGATCGGCGTTTTGGCATCCTACTTTTTAGTGATCGGAATATTGCACTCCTGCGATCGCGTCTCGCGACTGCGCCTCGCCGAAGCGCGCCCACGGCTGGTTCTGGTGCCTACACAGAATCACGCCAGCGGCGACTAGGGCCTCTTTCGTCGCCCACAGTCGTCATCCAATAAGCTGCAGCGGACGCTCCACACCCGTTTTTCAATCGTCCGTAACCCAAGGTAACCTTTCGCTTCCTTGATGCTGTGATCATCATCGAGGATGCTCACTGCGACCGAAAAAGGCGCCTGTCCCAATTGCGGTTCATCATTACCACTCGACCGTGCGGTCTGCCCGCGCTGCGGTTCTGTGCCGCGTAAGGCGCGAAAGCTCTCGACGGCGCCCTCGGCAAGTTCAGTCCTACTGCGGATTGTCGTCGCCCTCTTTCTATTCGCCGGGCTGACGATCATCGCAATATTCGCCTACCTGAATATCACGCTGCTGCAATCCGACGTTTATAAGACTTCGCTTCAAACCGCCGTCGCATCCGAGGAGTTGCAGAACGCTCTCGGCACGAATATCGGCGTGAAGCTGCCGGTTCTCGGGTATCAATTGCCCGCTGGCGATTCAAATTTCGCCGAGTGGTCGGTGCCTCTGGTGGGTTCGCACGGCAGTGGACATCTCTACGCCGTCGCCACTGAGATCAACGGCACTTGGGATTTCTCCCGGCTCGCTTTCGCCTCTGCTGATGGCAGAAGTAAGATTGACCTCACGACGGTTCATCCGTTGCGACTCCCTCTGGTGCCGGCCAAGAACGTTTATCTCGTGCCCATCGGCCTGGCGGAAAACGAGTCAGTCGATTGGGCGCCGGCCTTTTACAAAGCCAAACTCGGAATCGAGTTGAAGCTGCTTCCCGCCGTCGATCTCGACCCCAAGCTTATCGACCCAGGGCGCCAGCAATTGAATTCCGACAAGTGCATCGAATTTCTGGCTGGCAAGTATCCCGATCTGGCGCGAGATCCTGCGACGATCCTAGTCGCCGTGACCTCCACCGATATGTTCATTCCCCACTACGGCTGGAGTTATGCGGAGAACAAGCGCAGTGAAGGGCGCTACGCGGTGATTTCCTCGGCCCGGCTACATCCCTTCGCTCTGCTGGCAAAATGGAATCCGGAATGGCTGACCTCCCGCCTGCAAAAACTCCTCACCAAGAATCTGCTCATGATGTACTTCGATCTGCCCATGAGCAGCGACTACTCGAGCGTGCTCAGCGGCGGAGTTCTCTCGGGTTTTCAAATCGACCAGATGGGCGGAGAAATCATCGGCGCCGAGGGCAAGTGGGATTCGTTCGTGAACTGGGGAGGTCCTGCCGTAAGCATCTACGATGGACCCGGAGATCAGCAACTATGGAAAATGGAGCGTGCGGGGTCGCCCCTGCCCGATACCAGCTCGCAAGTTTTCTGCACGGACGGCAGCATGGGAATCATGGTTCAGCGCAAAGCGGATTTTCTGTTCCAGGATGATCCCAATCTCAATTTCACACGCGTCTATCGCAACCTGGATGATCGCTCCCGTGCCTTCGGCGTAGGAGGCACGGACTCGTTCGAAATTTTCCTCACTGGAACCATGGGCGTAGCCATCGACCTCTTTATGGAAGATGGGGTGCGTGTTCACTTCGACCATCAGAATCCAAAATTAGGACAGACTGGCGATGTTTATCTCGCCACCTGGGGCTCCGACTACGGGCACTTCAACAATGCCAAGGCGATCTATACCGGTACCTGGCAAGTGAAGACTACCGACGGCTGGATTTACACCTTTCCCTACAAGCCCCAGGCGCTGCCGCAGAATGTCACGGTTCTAACTGGCTTCACCGATCCCTCGGGACGCGAGTACAAGATGGAGCGCGATTCGGTCGGCGCTCTCAATTCCATCAGCAGTCCCACGGGAAACTGGCTGCACTTCGAAAATGATTCCCAGCACCATATTCGCAAGATCACATCCTCTCAGGGCCGCACCGTGGATTACGATTATGGTACCGGCGGCCGCATGATCCGCGCCACCGATTCGGAGGGGCATGTGGACGTTTACGGTTATGACGACCGCGGGCAAATGCTTACGGCGTCACACGGCGACGATAAGCCGGTCTTGACCAACGAATATTTTCCCGATGGCAGCGTGAAGACTCAGACATTAAAGGATGGAAAGAGCTTTGTCTTTTGGTACTCTCGCACGGCCCGCAACATTCTCCGCGAGAGCACGATTAAGAATCCAAACGGGCTCGAGACCTATTACCAGTACGGAGACAGCGGCTACATCGAAACGCTTCCTGCCTACCCTCCGCAGTAAACGGCAGCGCCGCCGTCTCGGAGGCTTTGTGGGTCATTGTCGCTGTCCGCGCCAGAGGGCGAGGGCGCCCTCCGGACAGCCGGCCAGCGGCCGGCGCTGCCTACTACGCCGCTGCTCGGGTTAAATTTACTTCTTCGGTTCTTGCGGCCAGTTCACTACCAGCGTCAGGCTCGGTGAATTCTGCACCGGGGCCTGCATCATGAGCAGGCGGCTGCCGTCGGCGCTAGCTTCGAAGTTGCCGGGTTGCGCCGGAAACAGAGGTTGCGGCTTGCCCAGTTCCACGCTGTCGCCGTGAGCAGCGACTTCCACAGAGGCAATGCGCGAGTGGTCGTCGATGTAGAGAATCTCTTTGCCGTTCTTGCTCCACACCGCCACCGTGCCATCGCCCACCAGGAATTTGCCGGCGGGCTTGGGGAAGGCCACGACGTAGACCTGCGGGTGCCCAGATTCGAATGAGGTGAAGCAAACCCATTTTCCGTCCGGCGAAAATTCGGGATAGCGCGTGTTGAACTTCTCCTGCACGAAGGGAAAAGGCTTGTGGTCGCCGAACATCGGCATCACCCAGATATCGAAGTGACCGCTGCCGATGGTTTCGTACAAAATGTATTTTCCATCCGACGACCAACTGCTGGGATACTTATCCAGATCGTCGTGGTAGAGCAACTCCTCCTGGCGGGCGCCGTTGGCGGGCCGGGTGTAGAGGTCGATCTTGCCGTTGCGCGCCGAGTCGAAAACGATGGTGTTGCCATCGGGAGACCATACCGGATCGTCATCTCGCGACTGCGAGAAGCTGAATTGCGATTTCGTGCCGCGGCCGAGATCGTAGATGTAAATCTCCAGGTGCCCGCCGGCATCGGTGCGCGCCGCCGAAACCTTCTTGCCGCCGGGTGCGATGTGCGCGTCCTGAAAAGTTCCGGTGTCGATCACATCGCCCTTCTTGCCGCTGCGGTCATACCAGGCCAGGTCGAGGCTGGTCGCCTGCCCGCCGGCAAAAATCAGCTTGCCCTCATTCGAGAGCGAGAACGCCGCCGCTCCCCGCGCCTCGCCCCGGATTTGCTCCGCGATGGGAACGGGATTGCCCGTCAACTTTAATTTCTTGTCGTCGAAGCCCTGGCTCATCAGATTTCCGCCGTGCACAAAAACCAGATGACCCGAGGCATATTGTGCGCGGTATTCGGATCGCACCAGAGTCGTATCCTGCGGCGAATCGAGGGATCCCAGATGAATATTCCCTCCGCCCTCGTTATCGGGCGCGAATTGAAAAAAGAGAAAGTGTTTGCCATCGGGCAGAAACGCGGGCCAGCGCGGAGAGCCGGCGGTGGGAGACGCCTTGTCCTGGCCGATCACCTTGGACGGAGCTCCGCCTGCGGCCGGAATGCGCATCATCGGCGAGGTCACGTCGGGCGTATACAAAATGGTGCTGTCCGCGCCCCACGCGCCGCCGCGAGGGTTCGCAGCGTCGGCGAGCGTTTGCACCGCGCCGCCGCTGGCGTCGATGATTCTCAGTTTGCCATCGGCGAAAAATCCCAGGCTGTGGCTATCGGGAGACCAGAAGGGAAACACCGCATCGTCGGTGCCAGCCAGCGGCTGGGCCGCGGTCGAATCCAAAGGCCGCACCCACAGTTGCGGCGAGTTTCCAAGAGCCGAAGCGACAAAGGCCAGCTTGGTGCCGTCCGGCGAGAGCGCCACGCTCATGGGATCGAAATTATGCTGCTCCGGCGGCAGGATGCTCACGCGCAGCGCATGCACGGGCGCCGGCGCTCGCAGCACAAAGCCAATGGCAAACGCGATCGCGACTAAGGCAGCCACGGTGGCCACAATCCAAGCCAGCCGCTGCGAGCTGCGCCGCCGCGCCACGACCGGCGCGGGAACTCCGGCCTGCGAGCCGGCCTCGGCAATCCATTGAAGTTGTAGTTTCACGTCGTGCGCGCTCTGGATGCGATCTTCGCGATCCTTGGCCATGCACGAATTCACCAGCCGCTCCAGCGCCGGCGGAGTCATGGGCATCATGCGCGAGAGCGGCGCAGGATCGGTTGCGAGAATCGACGCGATCACGCTGGCCTGCGTCTTGCCGGCAAACGCGCGCTTGCCGGTAGCCATCTCGTAGAGCACGCAGCCCAGCGCAAAAATGTCGGAGCGCGCGTCGGCCTCGGCTCCTTCAATCTGCTCCGGCGCCATGTATTGATAGGTGCCGACGATGGTGCCTTCCACCGTGAGCGGCTTGCCCGCCGTCATCGCGGTAAGCACGCTGGCGCTTGCGGTTCCAACCTGCGCCTGCTTCGCCAGGCCGAAATCCAGAACCTTCGCGCCGGATTTCGTCAGCATGATATTGCCGGGCTTCAGATCGCGATGGATCACTCCCTGCTGATGGGCTCTGTCGATGGCATCGGCGATCTCGGCTCCGTAGCGCAGCACCTCGGGCAAAGGCAGCGGCCCGCGCGCCAGGCGATCGGCGAGGGTCTCGCCTTCTAGGCACTCCATCACCAGATAGTCGGAGCCATCCTGCGAGCCGACATCATACAAGCGGCAGATGTTGGGATGCGAAAGCTGCGAGACCGTGCGCGCCTCACGCTCGAAGCGCTCTTTCAAGCTGGGGGCGGAAACAAAATGCCCGGAGAGAACTTTGACGGCGACTTCGCGATCGAGGCGCGTGTCGCGGGCGCGGTAGACTTCGCCCATGCCGCCCGCGCCCAGTTGGGAGACGATTTCGTAGGGTCCGAGTTTCGTGCCAGAGGTGAGAGCCATCGGCTGGAATTATATCGCGAGCGCCGCTCGACCGACCGGCTGCGGCGTTCGGGAGATCCCTCGGCCCGCTGAAAAACGCTGGCCTCGGGGATGACTCGAGAGTCATAAGAAAGCTTGGTTTTGGAGTGCACCACTGCGATTACATCTTTACCGGCGTGCCCTGGCTGGCGACGCACTGCCATTTCCCGTCTTTCATCTTCACCCAGGTATCGGTCCAGCGCTCATTGATGTCTATCGGCTTGCCGTTTTCGTCGGTGGCTTTCGCTTTGAAGCCACCGGTCGCGATGGCCGCGTCGCCATAGACCGTAACCTTCACATCGTTGTAATCCGCGCTGCTATACTTCGTGGTCTTCGCCTGGGCAATCGCCTCAGCCTTGTTCTGGACCTTGCCCTCGCCGGAGGTTTCGATAAATTTGTCGGCCAGCAGCGACGTAAGCACTTCAGGATTATTCGTCTTTTGCGACTGCAGCCACTGCTGCTCGAGGCCGGCCACCGCCTTCTCGACACCGCCGGACATCTTATCCTGCGACCACGCCCCGCTCGCCAGCAAAGCCATTGCCAGCAAACACCATATCGTCTTCTTCATTATTCGCGTCTCCTTGATTGTCTTTTTGATGCAGTTCGGGAAGCGAAGCCATTGGATGCTCAATGGCCGGAGATGTCAACCGACGGAGGGGACACAGGGCCACAGGCATCACAAGGACTGCTTGGGAACACGTGCGAGCGAATCGAACGGCAGCTTGGCATTGAGCCAATTCCGGCTCTTGCTCCGTATGCGCTACGCTGCCCGGTGCGGGCGAGCATCGCCGGAGTTGGCGGACCGGCGTTTGCGCTGATCGCGCGATCCCGAGAAGAAAATCCCGCCAACCGCCACCCCGAACATCGCGAGAGGAATGACCAGGAAAATGCCAGCCGCTACAAGCACCAATCCTGCGGACAACAATAGATGCCGCGTAACTGGCCCAACCTTATTAAACCAATCTTGAAGATATGCCATTTGTGCTTGCTTTCGAGGCCTGTGAGAGTGCCACATAAGACGAGGTAGTCTTAAGTTGGGATTAAACTGCACCTCAACCCGAGACTCTACCGGGGTTGCACGTCAATCGCACCCGAAATCTTAATCGGTCCGGTCTGGCCGCCGACTTGAATCAAGCGGCCACCCTTGGCATAGGCGGCGATGACATTGGGCTGCGACCAATCCAGATCCCATCCATTTTCGATCGACAGAATCGTATAGGAGCCGGCGGTCACGCCCCGCAGGAGAAATGTCCCATCGAGATCGCTCTGATCGCGGCGGAAAAGATCGTGGTTCACCTCCGGATCTTTCGGCACCAGCACCACCATCGCCCCGGCGAAGCCTTTCCCCGCGCGGGTCACCGTTCCTTCGACATTGGCGCTGCCGCTGACCAGAGTAAGCGCGACCGAGGGCGACGATCCGGCGGCGACAATCAGCGTGTGGCCCAAAACTTCAGCTCCTTCGGCGGAGATGTGGGCGATGAAGTAGGGCTTCGCACCGCCCCATATGGCGAACCCGTAGCAGCCAGCCGGAACGGACGGCAGTTCCGCTTCTCCCTTTTTATCGAGGGGCCGGGCAAAAGCGTTCGTCCTGCTTCTTGAGCGCAAGCCAACGGTGAGTGGCGGCGGCGGCAGAGTCTCCCCTTGAATCTGCACCGAAACCTTAACGGTGCTCAGGGCTTCGCTCTTCGAGGCATCGATCTCTTCGCCGTCTTTCGTGAGCTCGACCCCATTCATCTGAAGATCGGGTCCCGGACCGTTAAGCCGTACGTTGTAACGCCCCGCTGGAATGCCCGCGATTTCGACCAACCCCGAGGGAAATGGCTGCACGCTGCTACCTTGAACATAGGTAGAGCCATCGAATGTGGATTGTTCGAGCTGGGGATACTTGTATCCATTCGTGTCGTCGCCGGGCATGCGAAAGACCAAGCGCAGCGCCGGGGCCGGATTGAAATGAATATCTAACTGCAAGCGCTCGCCGCCTCGGATCAGTATTGGGGCTGCCTCGCCCGAGTCCGTAACGTCGGCGTAGTAAGTGACTGGGTAGGCCACGTCCAGAGATCGATCGACGGTCGGCAGGGCCTCGATTGTGGGAGTAACTTCGGCAGGCGGCTGGCTGGAATCGAATTGCGGCGGCTCCGACACCTTCTGCTCCGAATGAGGATGAACCGCATACCAGGGCTGCGCGCTTGCCGACAGGAAATAAGTTCCCGGCCGCAGCGGAGTCATCTCGTACTCTCCCAGATCGTTGGTCAGGTCCGAGTTTGCGTGCCGAATCCGGTCCACGCCTTCGCTGTGGTCTTCGTAATACAACGTCACCTGCGCGTGCCGGACCGGTTCGCCGGCGTCCAGAACCCGGCCCGCGATCACCGCCTTCGGCGCCAGGCGCAGCACAAGATTTTCGGTGTCGAGGCCGGCGCCGGTTACGATCGCCGTGGAAAATTGCTCGTGCTGCTCGTAGAGGGCAACGATGAATCCGCGTTTCATTGCTCCCAGCGAATACTTCCCCGCGGGCAGGCCGGTGAACGCGTACTTGCCGTCTTCGGCGGTGATCATCGACAGAAGTTTCTGCTGATCCTTGGCGTCTCTGATCGTGATTCGGGCGCGGCCCAGGGGATGACCATCGGCTTTGCTCACCACGGTGCCGGCGATTCTGTAGATTCCGCCGGAAATCGGTTGTGCCGGGCGCACACTCTGCTGCGCCGAGGCTGTGCGGCAGAGAAGCGATACGCCAAGCGCGAAGAACAGGCAGCACGCAGGGAATCTTTGCGCATTACTCCGCACTGGAAAGAACCTCCAACTCCACGCTGGTTTTTTGCCCTGGAACGAGGCGCACAACTAGTCCCTTAGTCTCATAAATCTTCATCGCTTGCGCATCGCGATAAGGGAGATTCCGCTGCTGGCTCTTAAAGGCCAACGCGCGGTAGGTCCCCGGCGCCATCATTTGATCACCGAACTTTCCCTCCGGCGAGGCGGTTAGCTCTAGGAATTGGCCTGCGCTATCCGGCAGGGGGATGCAATAGATATAACCCGGAGCCGATGAGCCATTTCCATAAGTGCCAGTGGCAGGCGCCGTGGAAGAATTCACTCCACGCAAAGTGCCTTCGATCTCCGCATTATCGTCGCGCATCACAATATCGATTGGCGTGGTCGCGCCCGGCACCACTACCAGCGGCTCGTGCAGCAAATCCACGCCGCCCATCTTGGCCGAGGCCACGTAGCCGCGCTGGGCGGTGATTCGCAGCCAATATCGTCCGGGCGCAAGGTTTTCGAGAACCATGGAATCATCGTCCGGCCCGGTCGGGTTACGAAGATTTCCACTGCCTCTGCGCGGCGAAGCTTCGTCCGCCGGCTCGGCAAAGATGTTCAAATCGATTCGCAACCTGGGCCTAGAAAACGTACGGCCCCCGGTGCTGATCTGGCCGGAGGCTGGCCACTCCGCGGTAGAAGTAAATTCTTTCTTGACGTTCACGGGGATCGAATCATCTCTAGCTAAAACCAGGCTCGGACCTTCGACCGGCGCTCCCGCGATCACGATGCTAACCGAACCGCTGGCTGCGTTCGGACCGTAGGAATTCGCCTCGATGAGATACTTCCCGTTCGGAAGCTGCCCCACAACCGTGGCCGCGCCCCGGTTGTACCCCAGTGAAAAGCCAGGCCCATGCTGGCCTTGCGGCGACACCGTAATGTTCAGCCCGCCGTTCTCCGCGTTCACAACCGGAATCTTGACTGGATAGTAAGGATGGCGCACCAGCGAAAAATCGGCCTGCAGCGTCTGCCCAGCCGCGAGTTGAATCGTGGCCGCGCTAGAAAAATCAGAGGCATTCAAGTAATACACCGGCGGATAGCCGTAGAGCTGCCCGCCCGGAATGAATGTTTCCGGATCGCGGTCCATCCACTCGTCGGTCAGCAACTTGTAAGCGCCGGGCGCGAGTTCGGCGAAGCGAAACTCACCCTTCGAGTTCGTGCGCTGGCCGCCCTGTGGCATCCAGCGCGGCATGCCGTTTTCGACCTGCCGGCGTAGGAGTTGCACAATAACGCCGCCGGCCAGCTCGGAGCCAAACGTCACACGACCTATAATTAACCCCTCGGGTATTAACGGAATCGTTATATCCTGACCGAGCCTAACTCGAACCTGCCGCTCCCCATCCGGATCGTCGACAAATCCAGGCTTGCGCGCCGTGAGCCAAAAAAGGCCGCTGGGGATTCCGGTCACCACGTAACCCCCGCTCTCAGGGGGAGCCTTGGGCAAGGCGAATTCGAAATGGCCTTCACTGTCGGTCAAAGTTGCGTAACGATCATCGGGTGAGCGAACCAGTGCGCGGCCCACGGGATCGTGAGTCACGGCGTTGACTACCGTGCCGTGAACGGTGCTCGGAGTATTGTCCTGGACTTGACTAAAAGACAGATCGAAGCCGGCCAACAAAAAAACGATCTGAGCGACCGCGAGAGGAAGCCCTCGATAGACGCATCCCCGCCCAAGCGTCAGCCAGACCGAAGGACCGTCGCCGCTTCGCAAAACAATTGCTCCTACTAAGTCGTTCCCGGAGTCGGCCCATCTGGCGATCGATGGAAAATCGATCGCCATACATTTAACGTTTTTTGCGCGCCGCCGTCAATCGCAGCGTTGCCAATCTGCCAATCGTAGCGCCGCCGTCCCGGCAGCTGGCTAACCACGCCGTGATAGCATTTTAGTAGTCCCTTCGCGGCCCAGCCATGTCCCGGACTCGACTCATCCCGGCTTTCCTACAGTTCGCGATGCTTCTGACTCTTTTCCACACGGCGCGACTGCCAGCCGCCGAGCCTACTCCATGGCTCGAAATCCACTCCGCGCACTTCACCGTAGTCACCGACGCCGGCGAAAAAAAAGGCAAAGAAGTCGCGCTGCGCCTGGAGCAGATGCGCGCGGTCTTCGCTACGCTGCTCATGAGAGAACGCCTCAACGAGCCCCAGCCGCTCACAATCCTCGCCTTGAAGAACGACAAGAACTACTATCAGACCGCGCCCCTTCGCCAAGGCCAGCCCATCGTCGTCCCCGGCTTCTTCGTGCCCGGGGACGACCAGAACTTCATCGTGCTGAATTTATTTGAACCGGAATCCTGGCGCGCCGTTGCCCACGACTTTGCCCATTTGCTGTTGAACTACAACTATCCACCCGTCGAGGGCTGGTTCGACGAAGGCTTCGCCGAATACTTCAGCTCGATTCGCGTGGATGACAAGCACGTCGAGATCGGCAGCGACCCCGAGCTGAGTTCCGCCTTCTCTCAGGATCTTTTGGGAAATCAACTGGAGGCCCGCAGTCCGCCGAAATCGCTGACCGAATTGCTAAGCGGCCAAGTCTGGCTGGCGCTGCCCGACCTGCTTACCATGAAGCACGATACGTCCTCCTACAACGAGGGCACTCATCACACTCTCTTCTACGCCCAGTCGTGGATCATGGTGCATTACCTGCTCCACGAAAAAAAGCTGCCGGAGACGGGGACTTATTTCGACCTGGTAGAGAATCAGCGTGTGCCGGTGGAAGATGCGATTCAAAAAGCCTACGGCATCTCCGCGGCCCAGCTCGATCAGGCGGTGAAGAATTATTTTCGCTCGCTGACCCCGCTCTTCGTGGCGCAGGACGCGGCGAAGCAGCCGAACCCAATCAACAATCCCGCGCAGGTGGATCAATTTCCAGCACCGGTCGCGCCTAACGACAGCGCCATCATCTCGAAGCCGATGCGCGAAGCAGATGCCAACGCTCTCGCCGCAGAAATAAAAAGCAGAATCCCCGAACGCCGCGAAGACGGACTGCACGAGCTGCAAACGCTGGCGACAGCACCCACGTTCAAGGCCTCCGACAAAAACACCAAAGACAAAGACGACAACAATTCCGCCCCGCTCATCGCCGCCCAAGGCAACGAGATCGCGCATCGCGCCCTGGCCTGGGACCACATTCAGCACTCCGAGTTCGACGCCGCCACCGAAGAACTCAGCGACGCCGCCGCCCTCGACCCGCGCGATCTGTGGATTCGCTACTACCTTTCCGTGTTGAAGTATCGCATCGCGCAGGCGAAGCACTCCGATATTCAGGGCCTGCCCAACATGATGCAGGACCTGCGCGCGGTGCTCGATTGGTACCCGGAATTTGCCTCCGCGTATGATCTGCTGGCGATGGCGCGCATGGCCGGCGGAGGGCAAATCGCCGCCATGCAAGCCGAGCATGCGGCCATCCAACTCAGTCCGCGCAACCAGGATTACGTTTACCACCTGGCGGAAATTTACGAGGCCGGCAAAAAATGGGAGGCCGCAAAGGCCCTCTTCGACCGCCTGAAAACCAGCAGCAACCCGAAGATCGCGGCGCTCGCGCGCGCCGAGTCGGAGCGCCTGACAACCGAGCAGAAATACGGCATCTCGCCCGCCTCGGCCGCGGCCGCGCAAACGCTCAAGGCGCAACCCTCGCCCTTCGACGTCCTCGAGCAGGACGCGGCCAAGCGCGCCGCCGAAGCCCAGGCCGCCCACACCGGCGGCTCCGCCGATACGCGCCCCGCCAAGTTCGTGCAGGGACGATTGCTGAGTGTCGATTGCTCGCAATCGCCCGCGGCCATCCTCACCGTAAGCGCCGGCAAAGACGTTCTAAAACTCCATACCGGCGACTACAAATCCCTGCCGCTGATTGGCGCCGAAGCGTTTTCGTGCAGCTGGAACGACCGCTCCGTTTCGGTAAACTACAGGCCCAGCGGCATGTCCGGTGGAGATTTGTTGTCGCTGGAGCTGCGCTAGCTTCTGAAGCCTCTGTCATCCTGAGCGTAGTGGGATGCGGTCGCTTCGCGACCGCATCCCACGCAGTCGAAGGACCCCGTCCCCGGATGCGCAATCACAGTCGTGTCAGGGAGTTCCCACCGTGGCGTCGAACGTCATAGAAATTCCCCGACGCGTCCGTGCCGAGGGTGAGCGCCAAGGGGTCCTTCCTTCGCCTGCGTGAATGCTTCGCTCTGCGAAATTCATTACGCTCAGGATGACAGGGGGTTAGGCGCGCGCTTTTCGGCAAAGATCGGATTCCGCCGTCCGCTCGTCATCCCAAGAAAGCAAAGCCCTTCGCGACCTCTCATCCTGACGAAGCGGAGTCGCAGGCGAAGCCGGCGACTCCCGAGCAAGAGCCTTCCCTGAGCCTGCCGAAGGGACCTCTGCAACTCGCCGGCGGCGACAGCTTACTTTCGCCTGTCATTCCGACCGGAGCCGGAATGCCAGTCAGCCCATCTCGAGGGTAACGCACTAAGCTCTCCGTCCAATAGTCATATCGCTTGGTATTCGCCCGTGGTAGCTTGGCAAAGTAAATCCGAGTTTTCAACAGCCGGATTGGATGACAACGAATATTGGATGCGGGAAAACGGCAGCCGAAAATGCAGCCATGAATCCGGGGTAGAGCGAGCGCGGGCTTTGGCTCTGCCGGCGAGTTGCATAGGTCCTTCGTCGGGAGTCGCTGGCTTCGCCGGATACGCCGCTTTCTCAGGGTGACAAAGCCTACCCGTTTTTTCGAGTCAGACTGGTCCTTTTCGTACTAGAATTGAGGCGTTCGAGGGCAAGACATTAGGAGGGCTTTGCCATGCGACGTCTGGGTGTGATTTGCGTGTTGCTTACTTCGCTTTCAACTCTAGCCGCGGCCGAGGATATCAAACTCGAAGATGTCGTTGCCAGGCATCTCGCTGCCATCGGCACGCCGGAAGCGCGAGCGGCGGTTAAGTCTCGCGGCATACAGGGAACGCTGCAGTTCAGGGATCTGACTGGAAGAATCGGCAATGCGACCGGGAACTGGGGAGAAGTATCGGAGAAGCAAGACTGGAATTTCGTGATGAAGTTTGGCAGCGGGGAGTGGCGGGGCGAACGATTTGTCTTCAACGGGGATAAAGTCGACTTCGCCGTTTTCACTTCGTCTCGCCGGCCCAGTCCGTTCGGCGATTTCGTTCACAGCCAGGAGTATCTGATAAAAGAAGGTTTACTCGGCGGAGAACTTTCCACCGGGTGGGCGCTGGAAAACCCAGACCGCAACCATGGCAAGCTTGAGTACCTCGGCCTCAAGAAAGAGGAGGGCCGCGACCTACTGTGCGTCGAGTACTTTGCCAAGGGGAACTCCGATATGAAGATCAAGCTGTTCTTCGACCCCGAGACCTTCCAACACGTGATGACGCAGTATTCGCTGATCTGGACCCCGGGCTCCGGCCACAACGCGCCGCGAACCGGCGGCAGCCGCTCCGACGAGGGGCAGAGCCGCTATCTGATCGAAGAACGCTTCAGCGATTTCCACGCCGACAACGGAATCACCTTGCCCCGGCATTACGATCTTCGCTACACCCAGGAGCCGCAGAGAGGCGGGAGCCGATCTTACGACTGGGACATGGTCGCGGACAAGGTTTTCACCAACATCGCGGTCGACCCGGCGAATTTTGAGATTAAGTGAAAAGTCGGAGTAGCGCTGGCGCGCGATAAAAAACCCTCCCGCTGCGAGACGGGAGGGTGGTCATGCGGTACAGCGGGCTAGGCGCGGACTACGTTGCCGGCCTGAAAGCCTTTGGGGCCTTTGAGCAGATCGAACTCCACGGTCTCACCCTCGTTGAGCGAGCGATAGCCGTTCTCTTGAATGGCGGAGAAATGTACGAACACATCCTCACCCGTGGAGCGCTGGATGAAACCATATCCCTTCGCCCCGTTGAACCACTTCACAGTTCCCTTCTCTCTCACGGAAAAACTCCTTTCGCCTGGTCGCTAAGAATTGATTCCCCGAATTTCCCCAATGTAGCCCCAGCGAACCGGGGTACCCCCTCAAAGAAAAACGGTGGAACTCGGTTGCGTCTCTTTGCGTCGAAGAAAGTTACCCAAAGCAAAAGACCCCAGGCTCAGCGCCGCGCAAACAGGGAGCGGCGTGAACTTGTGGAGCCTTGACCAGCGGCGCTGTTTTCTACCGACCTACTCAAAACGTCAACCTGCTTCACAACTCGTCGTCCGGTTGTGCCGAAGTGACGAGGAACGAATAATAAGCAGTAGTGAATCGTTTCGCAAGAAAAATTAGTGGTTCGGCCAAAATGTAACCTGGGGTCATATTCCGGAAAGCGAAAGCTTGCGTAAGTTCGTGCTCCGATTGGAAACACTTTCGTTCCTTCCGGGATCGGGGTTTAAGGAATAGGCTTGTAGGGTTCGGAAAACCTGTGTCCTACCAAAATACAGTGCCATCGATTCGACCTCCCGAGCGAGAGATCGTCCGGACGCACCGGCCGCGGCCTGAGCGCGATGGGGTGGTGCTTTCGACGGTGAGATATCTGCTGCGCACCGATGTGCATACCTTCGCCTTCTCGGTTGCGGCCAATGCGATTCTGTCGTTTTTCCCTTTTGTCGTGCTGTTGATGACGCTGGTGCGGCGCGTCTTTCATTCGCGCGGCATGTCGGAGGTGGTGGTGCAGTTGCTGCGCGACTATCTTCCCGCGGGGCAGGACTTTGTGATCCGCAACCTGAACGCCATGGTGAGCGCGCGGCAGCGGGTGCAGGTGTTTTCGCTGGTCATCTTATTGGTGACTTCGACGGGAGTATTCGTGCCGCTGGAAGTGGCGCTGAATCGCATCTGGCGCTTTCCTAATAATCGGTCTTACTTGGGCAATCAGGTCATCTCGCTGGGGCTGGCGTTTGCCTGCGGGATGCTGGCCCTGCTCTCGATTGCCATGACTGCGGGGATCGTGCGGCCGTTTGAATTTCTATTGCATGGGCACGCGATGGGGGTGCTGCGGCTGGCGGAATTTCTGGCCATGAAGGTTTTTGCCATCGCCACCAGCATCGCGATTTTCTTTCTGATTTACTGGCTTTTACCCAACGGCAAAGTCTCGGCGCGCGCGGTGTTACCGACCGCGATCATCATGGGACTGCTTTCGGAGGCTTTGAAGTACGGTTATATTCTGGCGCTGCCGTGGCTGAATTTTGCCGAAGTGTACGGGCCCTTCGCGCTTTCGGTGAGCATGATGTTCTGGGCGTTTCTTACCGGGCTACTGCTGCTCGCGGGAGCTCATCTTAGCGCAGAGGCTTATCAGCGGCGAGGGCTTTGATCATTTCTGCACCGGGATGCTGCTGAAAGCGACTCCGCGCCTGCGATTCACCCGGCAGATCACGTTTTCCAATATCTTGGGCAAGAGGTTTACCCCGGGAACCGGAGCCAGCGAGTTTTTTTCTACGTATTCTTCGGCCCCGGCTTCGACCAGCTTGTCGCGATTTTTCTCGGTGAGGCTGCTCAGTACGATCACCGGGATGTCAGCGGTTTTAGCATCCTCTTTCAGGCGTTTGAGGACGTCGGGGCCGCTCAGCTTGGGCAGGATCATATCCAGCAGGATGATGTCGGGCTGCTGGTCGTGGGCAAGTTTAAGAGCGGAGAGGCCGTCTTCGGCGCAGATTACTTCATAGCCGGCCTGGCTGAGCACGCGCTGATTCTCGTGCAGCATGGGCCTACTGTCGTCGACTAAGAGAATTTTCACGTTTGAGCCGCCCTCTACGGATGGCTATCGGCAGATTGGGGCTGAGGCATTAGGCTCGGTTCGGAAATCGTTGGTTTCGTGCCCTTCTTGGCCGGGGGAGCGTGCGAGACGCTCGACTGCCGGCGGGACGCCGGCGCTATTTCGTCGCCGCGCCACTTTGCCGCTGCCCTACTTTTCGGAGAGCGCTACGGGGTTGAGGTTAGTGCGGATTGTTCGCGGCGGGCGTCTTGGGCGGGGATGAAGTCGGGGTCGGCGTTCTTCCAGATTTCGAGGAGTTGCTGGTAAGTTCGCATCGCGGCGCCGCGGTCGACTTGAGTTTGGGCGCGGGCCGTTCCAAGCAGGCAAAGAGCATAGTCGGGGACTTGACCACCGTTGGTCGCCTCTTGCAGACCCAGGTCGCGGTAACGGACGCCGGGTTCGAAGTCACCGACAGCCTGCTGCGCATGGTTCAGGGCCAAAGAGGCTCGGCCCAGGAGATGGGGGGCCTTGGTCACCAGGATGTAAGGAAGGGCGGAGTTGAGCAGCCCCGCGACCTGTTCCGGATGGTGCGCGGCCAAAACCGCCGCAGCCTTGACTTCGGGAAGATAAACTTCGCTGACCAAGGTGTTCGTGGGCACATCCGCGGCCAGCCGGTCGGCTTCCTTCACGGCCGCACCTTCCTCGCCGCACAGAGCCAAGGCTAACGCCGCATCGGGAACCGTACCAACCGAGTGATCGAGCGTCAAGGCACGGTGGGCCGCTTCGCGGGCCGCGGAACAATTGGATACCAGCGCGCGGTGTACGGCCTGCGACGCATAAAATCCTCCCGCAACATCGGGCAAGTGCTGCTGTTCGGTTCGGTGCGCCGCCTGCTCCCATTGCTGATCCGCATCGCGTATTTTCCCTTGAGAAAAATAGAGGATGGCGGCGGTGCCTTGCACGAGGAAACCGTCGGGGCGGCTGGCCGCCCATTGGATATGCTTCTCCCAATCGGGACGGCCGGCGACAAAGTCGTCCAGCATGGCGTTGACATGATAGTTGCTATCGTCTCCACCACCCTGCTCTCGCGCCTCCTTCAGATAACGCTCGCCTTCGGGTACGCGATCGATGCCGATCAGCGTTCCCGCGGCATTGGTGGCGGCGGTGTTGTCCCAGCGGGCAATCTCCCAGGTTTTCTCAAAACCCTTGGCTGCCTCCTGGAAGTTGCCGATGGTCGCGTAAGCCGTAGACAGGTTGTTCCAGGCGGCGGCATCCCATTGGTAGGTAGCGACGAATAGCTTGTAGGAGTCGAGCGCCTTGGGAATATCGCCTTGTTGCAGGGCATATTGCGCTTCGATATACATGCGCTCGCGCTCGGTCACGCGCTCGCGTAAATCGTAGGCCTTCTTCAAGTGCTCCACAGCCTTCGCCACCGCTCCCTCGTTTCCGTAAGCCACACCCAGGCGGGCATAGGCCATGGCGAAGTTCGGGTCCAACTGGATGGCCTCCTGGTAGAAAGAAGATGCTTGGGGAAAGTCGCGGCCCATGCGGTGTTCGTCTTCTCCCAGCGAAAAGGCATGGAAGGCCTGCAGCGAGGCCGTGGTCACGTTGGTGTAAGGAGTGGTGAGCTTTTGGATCGACGCCATGGACTCGCCCAGGCGGGCGCGCATGGCCGTGGCTGCGTTGGAAACCGCCTGCAAGACACCGGTTTTGTCTGCTGCGGTCACCTGCTCGCGTGCGATGACTTCTCCAGTGCCGCAGTTGACCGCGTTGATCTGGATCACGTAGGACGACCCCAGGGTGGCGATGGTTCCGGCCAAGTAAGCTTTTACGCCGAGGCGCTGGCCGAGTTGCTGCGCCAGTTCGGGCGTGATCTTCTGATCGCGGGCCTGGCCCAGATACTGCAGGTTGTTATGCAGTTCGGCGTCGCTGACCAGGCGCAGCATGGGAGATTGCTCGAGTTGGATCGCTAGCGCTTCTTTTAAAGTAGAGTCGAAAACCTGGTCGCCAGTCTGATTGGTGAAGTCGGCCAGGATCAGCAGATCTCTGTCGGTGATTCTTGGGGCCTGATGCTTATTCCAGTAAAGGCCTCCGGCGACGCCTGCGAGAATTAAGACGGCGGCCAGAGGAATCACGAACTTCAACCAAGACTTGGAAGATGCCGGCGGCGTTGCAACCGCGCTCGCGGAAGAGTGCGCGCTTGCCGACGCTTCGCTCGACGGAACCGAGGCTGACGCAGCTGCGGCGCGACCGCTGGTTTTGCTCGCGACGGCGGCGGGAGCTGGCGATTCCGCTGCAGGCGGAGCGCTTTGCACGGGGACCGACGAAGAAGAACCCGCCGGAGAACTGGCCGCCGAAACCCGGCCCGAATCGAGATCGCGCTTCAACCGGAGCAACTCGGATTTGATATCCACGGCGTGCTGGTAGCGCAGGTCGCGATCTTTTTCTAGGGCGCGGTTGATCACGTCTTCGAGCTTGGGCGGTAGATTGGGATTCAGGCGCACAGCCGCAGCCGGCGCGCGATTCATGATGCCATCGAAAATCACGCCGGAGGTTTCGCCGTGAAAAGGCAGGCATCCGGTGGCCATTTCGTACATCACGATCCCGAAGGAAAAGAGATCGGTGCGGGCATCGAGCGGCTTGCCCCGCACCTGCTCGGGCGACATGTAAGCGACTGTACCCAGCGCCGAGCCGGGACTGGTCAAGTGTTGCGCGCTGTCGCCGTCGGTCTTGGTGGCTTCCCCGGGATCGAGCAAGCGGTTGCTATCCTGCGTGACCTTGGCCAGGCCGAAATCGAGAATCTTCGCCGAGCCGCGCGCGGTTACAAAAATATTGGCCGGCTTGATGTCGCGATGCACGATACCTTTGGAATGGGCCGCGTCGAGGGCGCCGGCGATATCGACCGAGATGGAGAGAAGATTGTCGATCTCCAGCGGCGTGTCGCCGATGAGATGCTTCAGCGTTTCGCCTTCGAGATATTCCATGACAATGAAGGCGAGCCCGCCCTCTTCGCCAATGTCGTAGATGGTGCAGATGTTGGGGTGATTGAGCGCAGAGGCGGCCTGGGCCTCGCGGCGAAAACGGCTGAGCGCGGAGGCGTCGCGGATCACGTCATCGGGAAGGAACTTCAGGGCGACGAAGCGGTGCAGGCGGGTGTCCTCGGCTTTGTAGACGACGCCCATGCCTCCGCCGCCGAGCTTTTCGATCACCTTATAGTGAGAGATGTTTTGGCCGACCATGATTTTCGAGGCGTCCGCAACGTTCTGGGGAAACTTAGTGAGCCATCTTAGGGGCTGGGCGGAAGCAAAGTCAACGCTGGGAATCCTCAGGAATCTTCGGGTCCTCGGGTAGTGTCTTCCGGCTCGGGTACCAACAGCTGCGGTCACGCGTCGATCCCATGGTCGCTGGCCAAGTTCACCGCCAACCTTCAGGTGGTGGTGTGCGTCGCCTCTGGATCGCCCTGCCGAACGGTCTCCGGAAACGCCGTAGCCCCGGCTCTTGTAAATCCGCAGGCCGTTTGCGGAGCGGATCAGCTGGTCACGGGACAAACCCTGCACGGAGTCGGCTACTTCTTCCGCTTGGTCGAGCGACGAGGTCGCTGATTGGCTGAGATCGACCTGATGATCAGCTTGCGGCGGGGTGATGAGGGCATGGACACTTTGGCGCGGTTGAGGGCAACGTTAATCAGGTCGAGCACCTCGGGGTGGTCGAGGACGCGTTGGTCTGGCTTGCCCAGGCTGTAGAGCGGGATATTACGAACCAGGTTGCCTTTTCCCTCGAGGCGCTTAGCGGGATCGGGCAAGCCCGCGCCCTGCAGGAAGCACAGGCTGACGCGGCCGGGAGGGAGCACGAGGGAGAAGAACGCTTCCGAAGGGCGCTCGCTCGGGCCGAAGCCAATCACCAGCCAGTTGAAATTGTCGTAGACCATCTCGATCGCGCCGGGGACAAGCTTGCGCATTTTGGCGAGCGCCCGGCGGGCAAAGGACGCAACCTCGGGATCGTATTTGTCGAGGAAGAAGTCGAGTTGCGCTTGAGCTTCGGCTGGCGAAGAAGCAGGCGCGTTCGGAAGAGCGCGGGGTTGCAGTTTAGGCTTGCGCATGTCGCCTCCAGTACGGTCCCGGAGGGACCTTCGATCATAGCCGGGAAGTTCAGAGTCCGATACGAAAATCGTGCCGTCCGCTGAAGCGGACTCGATTTCTTCCACTTGGGGCCTCCCGGCAGTGTTGCACCGGGCTTTCCCATGTCGCCGCTTTGCAGCTGAGACCGACTTTGTTTCGCCGTCAGTGTTCCGGAGCGAGTTTCTTAACAGCCCCTTCACTGGCGGGATGGAAAAGCAGATGTCCCAGAGGCACGGCTGATGCATGAACTACATCCGCACACAGGGCTCCGCTTCAGTCGCCTCTAACGGGACTTGGGCTCTCATCTGTGCCGGCAACCCGGGGTTGAAATGCCGGGCTATAGGCGGGCGTCCCTCCGGGATGCGTCCGTCGGCATTTACTCGCGGGGAAAAGCCCCCTGCAAAGGAAGCGACTCCTCGCGTTGCACCTCGCTTCGCGCGGTGGACAGCCGAAGCAGCTGTTCCTCCATGGTCCTTGCCGACAGCCGACAGCCGAACTTCGGTCATTTCTTCGTCCACTGCTCTACCCACGCATTTACTGTCTCATACCAGAGGCGGCTGTTTTGCGGCTTCAGCACCCAGTGGCCTTCGTCGGGGAAGTACAGCATCTTCGAGGGGACGCCTTCCATCTGCAGCGTGGTGAAAAGCTGCAAGCCTTCGCTTACGTCGAGCCGGTAATCTTTCTGGCCGTGGATAACGAGAGTCGGCGTCTTGAAATTTTTCGCGTACTGGTGCGGCGACCACTTCTCGTAGCCGGCGCGGTTGTCGTAGGGAGTGCCTTTGAACTCCCAGTTGTTGAACCAGAGTTCTTCGGTCGTGCCCCAGGCGGATTCGGCGTTGAACATGCCGTCGTGCGTGACGATGCACTTGAAGCGATCAGTGTGGCCAAGAATCCAATTGGTCATGTATCCGCCGTAGCTGGCGCCCAAGGCGCACTCGCGGTCTTTGTCGATGAACGGGTAGGTCTTCTCCGCGTAGTCGAGGCCCTTCATCAGGTCTTCGTAGGGAGCGCCGCCCCAGTCGCCGTTGATGGCGTCCATAAATTTCTGGCCGTAGCCGTTCGAGCCGTGGAAGTTGATCATAATGACCACGTATCCGTTGGCAGAGAAGAGTTCGGGATTCCAACGGTAGCTCCAGTCGTCCCCCCATGCGCCCTGCGGCCCGCCGTGGATGAGGAACTTCACGGGATATTTCTTGCTGGGGTCGAAGTTCGGAGGCTTGACAAGGAAACCTTGGACTTTGTCGTTGTGCGCGCCGGTGAACCAGAAGGGTTCGGGGGGGGACATTGAGACTTGAGACAAAAGCTCGTCGTTAGTATGAGTCAGCGCGACGGCCGGATTCTTACCGACAAGTTTGTATATCTCGGTAGGATATTGGAGCGACATCCGCGCAAAAACAAGAGTTGTTCCGTCTGGCGTTATTGCGACGTCGTCGTTGAAATCGGGGGCCACAATTTCCGGCACTTGCGGTTGCGAAACTCCTGCGTAGTCATGTTCGAGAAACCGCGGGCTGACCTGAATGACACTGATAGGGGAATTTCCTTGCTGCTCGGACGAAAAATAAATGCGCGAAGAGTCCGGAGCCCACGCGAAGCTCCCTACCCACGAGCTGAATCCTGGTATGAGATCTTGCTTGCGCCCCGTCTTGCGGTCGTAGAGCATCAACCGGAAGCGGTCTGCCTCGTATCCCGGACGCTGCTGGGCGCGGTAGGCGATGTAGCGGCCATCGGGCGAATACAGTGGGGTCGAGTCGCTGGCGGGATTGTCGGCGGTGATGTTTCTGGTTTGGGCCAGAACCTCGGCCACGTCGTTATTTGGCTGGGCGGCGCGGACTTCGCTCCGTGCGGCGCTCGCTGCGCTCGCGGGGCGGACGAATGCGTCCGCCCCCACATGTTCCGTGCCCACGTGGTCTGTGCTCAGAGGGCTCGTGCTCACATTGACTGGGACTAGCCAGAGATCGTTGTTGGTGGAAGCGGCTGGATTCTTGTCGTGATTCGAGGTGTAGCAAATCTCCTGGCCGTCGGGGGAGAAGGCGTAGTTGTCCTGACCGCCCAGGGAGAAGACCGGGGCATCGTAGTCGCCGGGGGTGAGATCGCGGGCTGGGCCCGCTGGACAGCCGGGGGCGGCTGTCCCCACACAGTCATTTACGGCCACGACGAACAGGTGGCTGCGCTTGCCTTCTCTGTACGAATCCCAGTGACGGTAGAGCAGGTGATCGAAGATTTGGGCTTTCACCTTCGACTGCTTGAACTCTTCCAGCTTCTTCGCGTTGCAGGCAGTTTCGGCTTTCGGCGCGCCGTCGCATTCGGGATATACGTCCGACTTGAAGAGAATGTTCTTGCCATCGGGAGACCAGCGTTCACCGCTGGCTTCAGTAGCAATTGAAGTGAGTTGGTCTACGTGCGTGACCTTGCCTTCGGCGGCGTCGAAGTCGGCGATCCAGACTTGCGATCCACCTTCTTTCGTTGAGATGAAAGCAAAGCGTTTGCCGTTCGGATCCCAACGCGGGCGGTCGGCGTCTTGATCCGAGATGAGTTCACGTTCCTGGCCTGCCGCGTCTCGCAAACTCGGCGAGACGTGGGGCACCCGATTTTTCTGATCTCCACTTTTTTCTTCTGCGCCAACTAGGGGCACGATCCAGATGTGCGGCGTTTTGGTGTTGGCTTCTAGATTCACATCCACGACGCTGAAGATCACCCACTTGCCGTCGAGCGAGACTTCGGGTTCGCCCACGCGCTTCAGCTTCATCATGTCTTCGAAGGTGAAGGGATGCTTGGCTTGGGCTGCGGCGAGCAATGCGGATGCGATCAGGGTGAAAGCGAGAATGAAGCGGCGCATGAAGGCTCCTGGACAAACGGAAAAGTGTAGCAGATCGGTGAACGCCGGGTATGGAAAGGTCCAGGGCATCGTGGCCGCAAGGACAGCAGGTTCCTCCCTTCGCTGCGCTCGGTCGGGATGACAGGACTGGATCAGGATGCGGGGGGCTGCCAGGGATTTACCAAGGGGATGCCGCAGCCTTCGAAATCGGAGATGTCGCGGGTGGACAGGGTCGCGCCGTGGGCTTGCGCGATGGCCGCCACCTGGGCGTCAAAGAGGCTGATCGGGCGGCCGAGCATGCGCCGGTTCGCGGCGATGGGTGCGAAGGCGCGCGCGGCATCTTCATGGAAGGGCAGAACGCGGCCGGGAAAGAACCCGGTAAACATTGTTTGCGCAGCGACGAAGAGGCGGTCGCGGCGTTTGCCGCGAGGAAGTAATTCGATGCCCTGAAGAATCTCCGCCATGCTGATGCTGGTTGTGAATAACTGGGGGCTGGGCTGGAGAGCGAGCCAACGGCGAACCGCAGGCTCTGGCGAGGAAGACATCAGATCCGCCAAGACGTTGGTGTCGAGAACGATCATGAAAACAACTTCTTGACTCTGCTGTCGGTCGTCGGTTCACGCTTTGGGATGTGCAGATCGACGCCGCCAAAAGGCGCAAACAGCTTGCGAATCGCCTCGCCGAGATTCTCCGGTTGGGGATCGGGCTGGGCGAGCGCCATGTTGAGTAACTCGCGGGCCTCCTGCTCCATGGAGCGGCCGTTGCGGGCTGCGCGGATGCGGAGGCGGCGCTTGGTCGTCTCAGGGAGTTTGCGGATGGTGATGCTTGCCATGTCATCAATGATAGCATTGATAGCAATGATTGCGATTTCGGCCTTGGCCTCTCGGCTTCCGGATCAACTCATGCACCCTACGCGCTTTGCCGCTCCTTGGGCCAGGGGCGGGACGCCGCCGCTACTTATTGCCGAGGCCGGAGCCCCGCTTTTTTCTGACGGCAACCCCTTGAAGGAAACGGCATCCAAGGTAGCGGCAGAACTGCAGCACCCTACCCCCGGCCTCGCTGAGCGGAGAGGGGTCGGGGGAGGGTCGCCGCGGTTTGCTGCCGCCGCTTTCGGTGCAGTACCGGCCGTGTTCAGGGTGGAAACGTCTCAGCCCGAGGCCAGCAGCCTTCAGACTTACTTACCCCCTTTCACCAACTTCTTCTGGATTCGGTAAACTATGGGTATGAGACTGGGGTTCCGCTGCGCTTTGTCTTTTCAGATTCTGCTGCTTTCTCTGTTTGCCGGCTCGGCTGCGGCACAGGAAGGTCCTTTAGAAAACAAGCCGCCCGAAGGGGTCTCGTCCGAAGAAATCATTAAGCACTTTGCGGCCAAGGAAAAAGAATTCAAAGCGGCGCGCGATCAGTACACCTACCGGCAGGATATTACGGTAAAGACTTTGGACGGCAGCACCACGACCGGCGAGTACCACGAAGTTTTCGACGTGCTGTTTGATGACAAGGGGCACCGCATCGAGAATGTGGTTTTCGCGCCGCAGTCGAGCCTGGAGCAGGGAGGGCTGTCGCTTGACCAGGGCGACGTGCAGGACTTCCGCAACCGGCTGCCGTTTGTGCTCACCATCGACGAAATTCCGGAGTACAACATTCTTTATGTCGGGCAGCAGACCGAAGACGAGTTGCACTGCTACGTCTTCGACGTCGCGCCCAAGCAGATTGTGGGCAAGAAGCGGTATTTCCAGGGGCGGATCTGGGTGGACGATCACGATTTTCAAATCGTAAAAACTTACGGGCAGGCGGTGCCCGAGATTCGCGATACGAAGAAGAAGGGCAAAGAGGAACATCTTTACCCCAAGTTCACCACCTGGCGGCAGCAGATCGACGGAAAATATTGGTTTCCAACCTACACTCGGGCCGACGACACGCTGCACTTCAACCTGAACGATATTCACATCCGCGAGATCGTGAAGTACGAGGACTACAAGCGCTTCGGATCGAACGTGAAGATTCTGTACCAGGGGCAGGAAATTCCGAAGGCGGATCAGAAGGAGCAGAAAACTGCGCCGGCGGAGCAGAAGCCGGACGCGGCACCGAATCCGCAGCCGCCGCAGAAATAGCCAGGTTTCAAGGTTTCAGTTCAAGGTTTCGAAGTCGGCTTCTTGCGGAGTGAATCGATTCGCCGGTTTATGAGCCCTCGCACCTGGCAAGTTTGGCCCTCTGAGGTTTGGCAGGTATCAGGCTTGAGATAGCGGCCTCTATAGGGCACTCGACGGCGCTTGCGCCTTCCTTTGTCCTCGGGGATGACTGTTACTGTGATCGTGTTCGATTTAAAGCGATTGCTGGGTTTTCGGGATCCGGCCTTCGGATTTGAATGGTGTATTTACCAGGCGGGCCCACCTCACAGAACTTAGCGACGTTGAACTCCCACTCCATCTTCTGCCCAGGGTTCAGCGTATCTGCCTCAAAATCATCTGTGATTTTGCCTCGGTCTTTAAAACCTTGAAGCGTAAACCTTAGTAGAACAGGTACTTTCTCCACTTGTCGTCGGAGCGGCCCATCAGGCGCATGATGTGGCGGCTGGTGTGGAGGTTGAAAGCGCGGGGTTCGCGCATCAGCTTCATGCCGGCTTCGAGGGGAAATTGGTTGCCCTTGCGGCGGTTGCAGGAGTGGCAGCAGGCGACTAAATTCTCCCAGGTGGAGGAGCCTCCGCGGGAGCGGGGGATGACGTGGTCGAGAGTCAACTCGCTCGAAGGCAGCACGGTGGCGCAATACTGGCAGGTGTTGCGGTCGCGTAGCAGGATATTTTTTCGCGATAATGCACGGCTCTGGTGCGGGATCCTGCGGTACTCGAGCAGGCGAATCACCGAGGGCACGCGCATGGCGATCCGGGCCGCGTGCAGAAAGTGTCCGTTCTCTTCTTCGGTCATGGCCACGCCCTTGAGCACAAGGACAAGAGCGCGGCGCGCGGCGCAGACGTTGATCGGCTCATACGATGCGTTGAGCACCAGCACGGGCGCGTGCAGGGCATTGCCATTGCCGTCGCGGTGCACAGCCGCCGACGCGAACAGGCCGGCGGCGTAGTGGCCCGGTGGTCCGGCGTCGCTTTCGAGTCTGGCTGACATAACTAGATTCCTACCGCCTTGGCTAATGATACTTGGGCTGGAGCGCTTGTTTCATGATTTTCGTGCCGGTCGAGGTCGCGAATCTCGACATGCTGCGCGGAAATTTTGAGCGTGCGGGCCACGGTCGCGACCCAGACCTTCAAAGCCCCGGCCCGACGAAGGACTCGAGCGCACTCCGATGCGGTGGCTCCGGTGGTGTACACGTCGTCGACTACCAGCACTTCGCGCTCCTTTACTTCTACTTCTTCGGGCTGCGCCACTGCAAAGGCGCCGCGGAGGTTCGCGGGGCGCCGGTGGGCGGTGAGGCCGGTCTGCGAACTGGTATCGCGTTTTCTTACCAACCCGTTCTCGCAGAGACGAAAGCGATTTGGCACAGGATTGATTTTCATAGCCGCACGGGCGATCAGTTCGGCCGGGTTGTAACCGCGTTGCCTGAACTTGGTGCGGTGCAAGGGAACGGGGATCACTGTGATCGCGCTTGAACCCATCTCCGGCTCGAGTGCGGCAATCGCCTCCGAGAGCATGCGGCCGAGCACGTTGGCTGCGGGGAGGACGCGACCATACTTGAGAAGATGAATCAGTTCGCGCAGTCCACCTTCGTAGCTGCCATACGCCAGGGCGCGCGCAAAGGGCGGTTCGATGCGCCGGCAAAATCCGCACCAGGGCTCGATTTCAATCTCCTCGAAAGCGTAGGGAGAAAACAAGCGTCCGCCGCAAATTGAGCAGGTGCCGCCCTCGATGGGCTGCATGGCTTCGAGGCAGGGCTGGCAAAATGGCAGACGGGAGATCTTGACTAGAGGCACGCCGCACATGCGGCAATCGGAAGGGAATAAAACCGCGAAGAGACCTTCGGCAATCTGGCTGGTGGGGCTTGCCAACCGCGAAGTTTCAAAGCATGAAGTTACAAGCCATGGCGGGCTTGTGCGCGAAGCAATAGAAGGCCCTGCCACTGCAGCTTTGGCCTGGGCAGCCCGAATTCGGTCTCCACTACTGCTGAAGACGGCCTCCCTGATGCCCGCAAGAGATCCGTGCCGGGCGGGCGAGACTTTCCTTGCCTTAGCAAAGAGTATAGCGGCCTGGGGGCAGGCTAGGCAACGTTCCGAAAGTTATCGGGCGGCAGAGCGGAACCTGAGGCTCTGCCTCTCGAGTGCGGAGGATGCTCTCTGCCGGGCCGATCCTGGCCCGGTCGATCTTTGACGGGAACAAAGAGCAGGCGATGATCCCGGCGGAAGCATTCGCCGCAGCGCACCGGTTGGAGAAGAAAAATCGGCAGCAGAAAGCGCTCGGAAAAGTTGCGCCGCCGCGAACGATAGGCGGTGTCACTGCCGCAATCGTTGCAACGAAATTCGAAATACCGCTGGAACCACGGCTCGTCGGGGGAAGAATTCTTCACACTGCACCTCCGGGAACAGCTGCGAAGGGGGCACGGACCAAGTGGGTTCATTTTACTATGACGGCGCGGCACAAGCCGGTGGAGTGCACGAAAGACACGGGGAACTGTGTCGGTTTCTCGGAAATTGCCGCACCGGTAGGGGCGCGCAATTCTTGCCGACTGTCGCAAGAGCGTCTTGAACCTCGGCGCGGCAGGCGGGACGCCCGCCACTTCGGCTTCGCTCAGTGCAGGCTCCCAGCCGCCGGGACGGCGGCGCAGCGAAATTAGGATACTGCATATGGGCGGCAGCCCAGGCAACCCACGTCCCCCTTGTAATGCGGCGGCCTCGCGTGCTAACGTGCGCCGTTCCCTTGGCTTTGCTGAGTCGTTGCTTTCATCCCGTGCCTTGCGAGGTTTTTATCTATGAGTAGTCGCGTCCCCGGCGAAGCGGGACCCGCCGTCAAGAAACACGTGCCCTTCGTTCCGGAGCACATGGAGATGAAGGAATTCACGCTGCGCGCCGTCTTGCTGGGGCTGCTCATGACGATTGTTCTGGGAGCGGCGAACGCGTACTTGGGCCTGCGCGCGGGCATTACGATCGCGGCGACGTATCCGGCCGCGGTGATTGCGATGGCGGCGATGCGGGCGTGGAAAGGATCGCTGCTGGAAGAAAATATCGCGCGGACGGCGGGTTCCATCGGCGAGTCGGTGGCGGCGGGCGCGATCTTTACCATTCCCGCATTCCTGATCGCGAAGGCGTGGCCTTCCTTCGAGCCAGGAGTCGCGTACTGGAAATCGACGGCGCTCATCATGGTCGGAAGCATTTTGGGAGTGCTGTTCATTTCCCTGGTGCGGCGCGGCATGGTGGAAGATCCGGAACTGCCGTTTCCTGAATCGCTGGCAGCGTCCGAGATTCACAAGGCGGGACAGCGCGGCGCCCAAGCCGCCAAGTATCTGTTCTGGAATATTGGCGTCGGCAGCCTGGTGTATCTGCTGGGACGTTTTGGTCTGTTCGCCGCAGACAAGGACTTTTACTTTGGAGTTGGCTCTCTCGGCCGGAGCCAGGTCCGGCTGGGCGGGGTGGGAAGCAGGAATGTACTGGCGACCGGCGCGGCCAGCATGGCTTCGGCTCCGAGCGTGAGCCCGGCGTACTTGGGCGTGGGATACATCATCGGGCTGCGGTTGGCCGCACTTCAGTTTTCCGGAGGCGTACTGGCATGGGGTCTGATGGTTCCGCTACTGATGTACTTTCTCGGTCCACAACTCAAGCAATACATTCCCGCGGATACCGCGGCGGACTGGGCGACGATGGCGATGGCCGTGTGGCGATTTATTGTGCGGCCAATTGCCGTTGGAGGCATGTTGGTAGGGGCGGCCTACACGCTCTACAAAATGCGCGTGAGCCTTACCGCGGGATTAGGAAAGGCGTTCTCCGACCTTGGCCAAACCGCCGAACAACAGGCCAAGCTTTCGCGCACAGAACGCTACATGAGTTCGAAGATCGTGTTTGGTTTGATCGCGGTTATGTTCGTGCTCATGTGTTTTTTGTATATACATATTTCGGGACTGCTGTGGCCGGCGGTGTTGGCGGCGGTCGTGATGCTGTTGGTGGGATTCATCTTTGCGACGGTCTCGGGCAACCTCGTCGGTTTCATCGGCTCGTCCAATAACCCCATTTCAGGGCTGACGCTCTCGACTCTAATTGTTGCGGCGCTCCTGATGGTCGCTCTGGGAGTTCACGGAATAAAGGGCGTGGCTACGGTTCTGGGAGTGGCGGCCGTAGTTTGCGTTTCGGCGGCGGTTGCGGGCGAACTGTTGCAGGATTTCAAAGTCGGCTACATTCTTGGCGGCACGCCCAGCAAAATCCAGAGCGCCGAACTGATCGCCGTGGTGGTGGCGAGTTTGGTCATGTACTGGCCGCTCTACCTGCTCCACACTGCGTTCGGTTTCGGCAGTCGCGATCTTTCGGCGCCCCAGGCCGGGCTGATGGCCACGCTGGCGATTGGCATCGTGGGTGGCGACATGCCATGGCCTCTGGTGGTGGTCGGCGTATGCTTCGGGATCGCGCTGATCATGATGCAGGTGAAGAGTCCGATGCTGGTGGCGGTGGGCATGTATCTGCCATTCGAGACCACGTTCGCGATTTTCCTGGGCGGAGTTTTCCGGGCGATCGGGGACTGGATCGCCAAACGTCGTGGCCTGAACGCGGCGCAAACCGCGCGGGCAGAGAATGCCGGAGTTCTTACGGCCTCGGGCTTGATCGCCGGCGAAGCCATCTGTGGGCTGCTCTGGGCGGCGGTGATCGCATTGTCGTTTGCGCAGCAACCTTGGCTGCACCTGGCCTCGGCATGGGCCGCGAAAATTAAAACGGCGCAGGTGTTTGCGCACCCACTGTATCTGAGCGGAATTGTTGTCATGGCTCTGTTGGCCGGCCTGCTGATCTTCCTGCCGTTATCCAGTGCGGGAGATCCAAACGAGCCGGCGCCGCCGACGGCGATGATGTAGTCCTTGAGGCGCGGCAGCGCGATGCCCTGTGTCCTATGGGTTGAAGGTCTTGCCTTTCGTAGTGCGGCGTAGGGCATAGTCCGATATCCTCATGTCGATTTCCGACAATATTGCGGTCGTGCGGGAACGCATCAGCGCGTCTGCGCGGCGGGTTGGACGCAAAATCGAAGATGTGACTTTGATGGCCGTGAGCAAGACGCAGCCAGCAGAGCGCATTCGCGAAGCTTATGCAGCGGGGCTGAGAGTATTCGGAGAAAATCGCGTCCAGGAATTTGCGGGCAAGAGAGAAGCTGTTGGCGATCTGGATGACCTCGAATGGCATCTGATCGGGCATCTGCAGAGTAACAAGGCCGCAAAGGCGGTGGAGTTATTTCGTGCGGTCGACTCGATCGACTCATTGAAGGTTGCGGAGAAACTGGATTTGGCAGCGCAGAAGATCGGTCGGAAGCTGGACGTGCTGATTGAGATCAACGTGGGCGGTGAGGCGGCGAAGAATGGAGTCGCTCCGAATTCAGCCGCACTGGAAGAGTTGTTGATCTCCGCGGCGCGTTTCGAGGGACTCGTGTTTCGCGGACTCATGACCGTGCCTCCGTTTACAGAGGATCCCGAGGATGCACGGCATCACTTCCGCAAGCTGCTGGCATTGCGCGAGGAGATTGCCGCTCGCAAGCTGCCGGCGATCTCGATGGAGCGGCTTTCAATGGGCATGTCGCACGACTTCGAAGTTGCAGTCGAGGAGGGATCGACCTGCGTGCGGGTGGGGACGGCTATCTTCGGAGAGAGAACATAGGCTTAAACACAGTGGACACAGGGGTTCACAGGGGCCTTAACCTTGATTCCGATTTACGAAGCGGCGGGCGGCGTGACGTTTGCGGTTAAGGTTCATCCCCGCGCCAAGAAAAACGCCATCACCGGCGAGCTGGGGGATGCGCTCAAAATCTCGCTCACCGCAGCGCCGATCGATGGCAAGGCCAACGAAGCCTGCGTTGAATTCGTGGCAAAACTCTTAAAGGTGCCGCGGGCTTCCGTTACCATTGCCTGCGGGCACAGCGGCCGGAGCAAAACCATTCGTGTGGCTGGAGTTTCGGCGAAAGACGTACAAGACCGCATTCTGCTGTGGAGAAAACCCGCGCCCAGGAGCCACTCTTGAGCTTTTCCGAACGCTTGCAGGAAATTCGAACCGGGTTCGAGCGGCCCTTTTGGGTCGCAAATATCAGTGAGCTTTTCGAGAGGCTTTCTTACTACGCCGTGTTTGCCGTGTTGGCGCGGTATCTGCACGAGGGCTTGCACTTCGGAGTGGAACAGGCCAGCAGCTTGACTGGAATGTTTGGCGGTTGGGTGTGGTTTCTCGCCGTGGTGGGAGGAGCAATCGCGGACCGGCTCGGCTTCCGCCGCGCGCTTTCGCTCGCTTACCTGATTCTGAGTTTTTCGTATTTTCTGTTGGGATCGCTGGGAGCGCCGTGGTTCGCGCCGGTACGCAATGCCTTCCCCCTGGCGTCGTTGGTCGCGTTCGTGTTGATCCTGCCCGCCCTGGGTGTGGCCTTGGTGAAACCCAGCGTGGTGGGAACGACGGCGCGAGCGTCGAATCCCAACGTTCGCTCGGTGGGGTACTCGATTTACTACACGCTGGTCAATGTCGGGAGCACGCTCGGACCTTTGCTCGCGGGTTGGGAACAGGATCATGGCAGTGCCGCAGGCCTATTTCATATTGCGGCCTGGAGCGTCTTTCTCATGTTTTTTGTCGTGCTCCTTTTTTTTAGGGAGCCGCGACGAGCGGAAGCGGGAGAAGCGGCCAGCCTCGCCCAGGTTGGAAGAAACTTCCTGACGGTGCTCTCGAACCCGCGCTTCATGCTGTTCCTGTTGATCTTTACGGGATACTGGATCGTATTCTGGCAGGAATTCATCGCGCTGCCGCTCTACATTTCCTCGTACATCGATCCGAAGGCCAACACGGCGCGGATTCTCGCGACCGACCCGATCGTGGTCATCGCCTTCACCATGGTGATCGGCTTTGTGACCAAGCGCATGCACGCGTTCCACGCGATTGTTCTGGGGACTCTGATCTCGAGTTTGGCCTGGGTTCTGTTGATCATTCACCCCTCGGTGTGGATGGCAGTGGCAACTTTGGTGGTGGTTGCGATTGGAGAAATCACGCAGCAGCCGCGATATTACGATTATATTTCGCGACTCGCGCCTGCGGACCAGCAAGGGACGTACATGGGATTTGCGTTTCTTCCGCTGGGCATCGGTTCGTTTATCGCGGGCAAGTTCAGCGGCTGGCTGATGCAGCACTATGGCGAGGAATTACACCGGCCAGAGATGGTTTGGTGGTGGGTGATTGGCGTGGGACTGGCGACAACTTTACTGCTCTGGATTTATGACAAAGTCGTCCGGGCGGAGACGGTAGACAAGTCATGAAGAGGCAACCGGGCACGCCTGCTACAGTTGCGGCGCAGATTCGCCGCGCGCTGAAAGACGGCGGATCCGCCGCGCATGCCGCGGGAGCGCAATGGTTTTTCCAAGATGAGATTAAATCGCGCGGATGGTATACGGCTGATTTGCGGCGAGCGGCGAAGGGTTTGCGACGGGAGATGCGCAAGGAGTTCGGACTGGATTTTCTGGTGCGGGTTGCGGATCAACTTTTTGCGGGACCCGTGTTGGAAGAGAAAGCGGCCGCTGTATTTCTTCTGGAGAGACTTGATGGTGAGTTCGGCGACCGTGAGTTCAAGCTGTTCGAGTCGTGGCTGGAACGCATCAGCAGTTGGGCCGACCACGATGGGCTGGTGCACTGTTTGATCGCTCCCATGATCGTGTCGGAGCCTGCGCGAGTGAGAAATGTGTTTCGTTGGGCAAAGTCGCCGAATCGCTGGCTGCGCCGCGCCGCTTGCGTAGCGCTGATTCGTGGGGCACGAGCCAGAATGTTTTTTCCTGAGATCACGAAACTTTCCGATTCGCTTCTCACCGACGAAGATGACATGGTGCAAAAAGGATGGGGATGGCTGTTGCGCGAAAGCGCGAAGTTCGATGCGAAGCGAACGGTGCCGTATCTGATGAGAATTCGGGGACGCGCTCCGCGCCTGGTGCTGCGCACGGCTTGCGAGACGCTATCTGCGGACGCGAAAAAGCGGATCCTGGCGACCGCGAAGCGGCAGAGGTGATCCACGCTGTTTGGCTATTCGCTCAATTCTCGGGCATTGTTTACAATAGACGTTTGCCCATGGACCTGGCTGCCATTCAGTCTGCGCTGCGCGAACGCAATATCGACGCGTGGCTTTTTTACGATCATCATCATCGCGACCCCATCGCTTACCGCGTGCTGGGCTTGCCGGCGGGTTTGATGGTGACTCGGCGCTGGTTCTATCTGGTACCGGCGCAGGGCGAGCCGGTGAAGTTGGTCCATAAGATTGAAGCGGGGCATCTCGATTCACTGCCCGGAAGCAAGCGGCAATATTCGGGATGGCAGGAGTTATTCGACAGCCTGAAGGCGATGCTGTCGTCATATCGCGATATTGCGATGCAGTATTCGCCGAATAATATTGTGTTCACGATTTCACTGGTCGACGCTGGAACCGTCGAACTGCTGCGCGGCTTGGGCAAGAATGTTGTCAGCTCCGCCGATCTGGTAGCTCAGTTCGAAGCTACCTGGAGCGAAGAGCAGATCAAGTCGCATTTTGCGGCGCGCGACAGTGTGGATGCGATCGTGGGCGCGGCGTTCCCGGAGATTGGGCGGCGAGCGCGCAACGGCGGAACCACCGAGCACGAAATACAGCAATGGTTGATGGAGGCGTTTCGACGGGAGAATTTGCTGGCGGAAGATGGACCCATCGTTGCGGTGAACACGAATGCGGGTAATCCGCATTATGAACCGCGGGCCGATCGTCCCGTTCCGATTCGCGCGGGAGATTTCGTTTTGCTCGACGTGTGGGGAAAAAAGAACACTCCGGACGCAGTGTACTATGACATTACCTGGGTGGGATTTCTGGGAGCGGCGCCATCGGACCGGATGCGCGAGGTGTTTGAAGTTGTGCGCGACGCACGCGACGCCGGAGTGAAGACTGTGCTCGATGCGGTGAGCGCGGGCCGGCGCATCGCGGGATGGGAAGTGGATCGCGCCACTCGCACCTACATCAAGAAAAAAGGGTACGCCGATTATTTTATTCATCGCACCGGACACTCCATCGGTACTGACGTCCATTCCAATGGGGCCAACATGGACGATCTGGAGATTCACGACGAGCGCCAGATTCTTCCCAACTCCTGCTTCTCGATCGAGCCGGGGATTTACCTTCCGGAATTCGGAGTGCGCAGCGAAGTCAACGTGCTGGTGCGGTCGAAGTCGGCGGAAGTCACCGGCAACATACAACGCGAGATCGTAATTATCTAATGGCAAATTCAACTACAGCAAAAGCCAAGCCCACGGCCGAACCGGCGCAGCCCGCCAGCATGATGGCGATCATCGCTCCCGCCGTGGGCTGGTTGATTCCCGGTGCTGGGCACATCATACAGAGGCGCTGGATTCGCGGCGCGCTTCTTCTGGTTTCCATCGGTAGTTTGTTCGTCCTGGGATTGATGATGCAGGGGCACATCTACAAAGCCAATGGAGGCGACATTCTCGACATTCTTGGATTCATCGGCGACCTGGGCGCCGGAGGAATGTATATCCTGACCCTCGCCATGAACTGGGGCCAGGGCGCGATTGCGTTTGCCATCGCGGATTATGGGACCAAGTTCATGATCGTTGCGGGACTGCTGAACTTCATCGCGGTGGCGGACGCGTATCACATCGCCATCGGAAAGAAACGATGACGCCGCTCTCAGCTATCAGCCGTCCGCTAACAGGTTCGACTCCCGCGGGGAAACGATGACGATTCAACTCACCCACTTCAGCGCGGCATTTGTGTTTGCGCTCTTCGCCTCGATTGTTTTTGGCATTACTCATCGCGAGACCTCGCGCGATATGATCCGCTACGGTTTGTATTGTTTTGCCATGTTTCTGGGCGGTGTTTTGCTGGCGGGCTGGGCGATGTGGCTGGTGCGGAGATAGCTTTCAGCTTTCAGCGACAGCAGCGATTCAGAGCAATTCTCCAGTTTGATCAGCTTGGGTTTGGCAATGCATTCCACGAACTCGAACTGCCTGCAAGCTAAGAGCTAACGGCTAAGAGCGAGAAGCTTTTCTACCCCGTCCACACGAAGGCATCGAAAACGCGCTTCGATTCAAAGTTCAGCCTACGATAAAGAGCAACGGCTCGAGCGTTGGCTTCCGTGACCGTCAGTGAAAGCATGGAAAAGCCGCGCTTGCGGAGACTTGCGGCCGTCGCGGCGAGCAGCGACTCGCCGATGCCATGCGAACGATACTCCGGCAATATGCAAACCTGGGTAACGTGGCCTACGTCGCCGCGAACTCGGGAACAGAGAATTAATCCAATCAGATTTTTCGCTTTGCGATCCAGCGCTGCGAAGGACGACTCCGCGTCGAATAGGCCGCATCCCGGAAAGCGCACGATGTTGTTCAGGAAGCGCAGCGATCCGCTCAGAGTGTGGTACTGGTCGTTAATCTGAGCGTCGACGTGGCCGCGATAGGCCGCGGTGATTACGGCGGCTGCGGGTTGGTAGTCCGCTTCCGTCCAGCGGCGAATTTCCACGTCCGGATGCGTCGGCCGCGCCTGCGGTACTTTTTCGGTCAGCCCGAGCCCCATAAACAGCCTGGGATGGCGCTGAAATCCCTGATCGAGAAAAGGTCGCGCCACGCTTCCAGTTTCGTGCGCCAGCAGTTGCGCCTCGACGCGGTGGATTCCCGGCGACTGCTGCAGGGTCTCGATCACGTGGGTCAGCAGCTTGATTTCAACCTCGCGCGCGTTGGGCAGGCGGCTGCTGTTGGCGACAAAAAGATCTCCGACTACTCCCTTGCTGCCTTCGTAGACGAAGAAGCTGTAACCGAAAATCCGGCCGCGCTCAATGGCGGCGTAGCCGGGAAGAATTTTAGCGTCCACGTAGCGCAGGATCATTTCCGCCGAACCGCTGTAGTCCCAGGAGAGCAGGCTCGCCCAGACTCGAGCTTCGTCGTCAAGCAGCGGGCGCAAGTCTACGGAGGAAAAATGCCTGAGGTCGAGAATCTCCACGGGGCTCCTGCAAAGTCAGTCGGAACAAAACCTGCGGCTTCTTTCGAATGCAGAAATCAGAGTTTAGTTGGTTTTCGGACGAGAGGCAAACCGGCAAAGACCCACGAAAAGGCGCTTAACCGCATGCCGCCGGATTTATTTGTCCGAGCTTTCTCGTGAACGGATCGACTTCTCCGCTGAGTTTGTTGACGAATCGATCGTAATCAACCTGCAAGGTCGCGCTCGACGCGACTATGGACGGAGCTCTATACTCACGGATCCGCAGCTCTGCTTTAAGAAGCCGAGGGGTTCCCGCTGAGTTGCAACACCATCATCTCACCGACGTTCTTCAGCCCGGCCTCTGGGCTTACTCCTTGCTGCATGGCTCGGAGTTCCTGCGAGAATTGAGCGAAAGACTTCGGGTCGAAGCAAAGGTCACTTCCGAAGTAACCAAAAGTGCCTGTAGGATGGCACAGATGATACTCGACCTCAAACAGATATTCGGGAAGACCGATGCCGGCATAGTCGCGCATCGATGCGAATGCGATGCGGAGATGGAAGACTGGATCGTAGTTGATCATTAATTCCGCTCCCTCGGGACGATTGGTCATGGATCACCCTTAGTTTCGTAATTTGATTGGCTATGAAGTGAGTCCGCAGCAATCAGCGCCGTTGGCTCGCTGCCGCGGCCACCCAGAAATAGTCCACGCGCTGCGGGGCGTAATGGCCGAGGTAAGAGACGCGGCGGCCGGGCACGAGCTGTTCAATTTCGCTTTGCGAATTCTCCGGGGCCACCAACAAATGCTCTTGCTGTGGAATCCTGCCGAAGTCGTAGTTGAAGGCTAACTGGTTGCGATAGAAAGTCAGACCGTACTCCAGTTCGCGGGGGACGTGAGAAACGGCGAGCGGCAGTTGGCGCATTTCCACGGCGGCAATCTCCCGCGCGAGAGGACGTGCCGAGAGGGTGAAGTCGAGTGCCGTGGATCCCAACTTCAGGGCCGCTCCTACGGTAAGCACTACGGGAATCAGAGTGACGAAGCGCAAAAGGCGCAAACCTGCGCTGCGCATGAGGGTGAGCGCGATTCCGGCGCACAGGATCAAAGCGATTGCGAGTGCTACGAAAGTGGGTTGCGCTGCGGGAATCGGATGCTGCGCAATCAAGTAAGCGATCAGCAACCCGGGAACGATTGGAGCCGCGGCCACGAGCGCGTGAGTGACGGCCAGCCATTTCGCCACAGGCTCGACTGCGTCTTGCCGCAAGCGCTTTCGCAGATCGTCGGCTAACAGCAAGGTTGCGGCCGGCAGCGCGGGCAGAATATACCCCGGCAATTTCGATCGCGACAGAGAGAACAATATCAGCGGTACTACCAGCCAGCAGGCTGCGAAAATTTTGAAATGATGCTCGTAGTGGGTTGGGCTGGCGTCGGTGTGATCTTGGCGGCTTCGCCATTCGCCGGCCGATTGCACGAGAGCGGCGATCGTGAAAACCGTCCACGGAATCAAAGCGATTGTGGTTACAGGCAAGTAATACCAGGCTGGCTCAGTGTGGTGATAAAGATTTGTGGAGAAGCGCTCGAGGTTGTGCTGGACGATGAATTCGTGAAAGAACCCTGGATTGCGCATTTGCACTGCGAGGTACCAGGGCAGCGCGATCGCGCAGAATAAGAGAATTCCCGGCAGCCACAGTGTTTTCCAGACCGGAGTGAGTTCGCGCGTCGCCACGGCACAAGCCAAGATCACGATCAGGGCGAGAAAGGGCGCGACCGGACCTTTTGCCAGCATGGCCAAAGCGAGGAACCCGTAAAATGCAGCGAGGTATATGTTCTTCGCACTCTCGCGCCATGCCCACCAGGCGAGCATCGCGATGGTGAAAGTCGCGGCCAAGGGCATATCCATGGAAGCGGCGCGCGCGTAGCCGATGATGCCGGCGCAGGATGCCGTAATCAACGCGCCGTCAAGCTCAGATCCTCGGCGAAAGCGGCGCAGGAAGAAATACACCGCAAGCACGAGCAAGGTGGCGTCGACTGCCGAGGGCAATCGTGCCGCCCAGTCGCTCACTCCGAACACAGAGTTGGCCAGCATTGCCTGCCAGTAATAGAGCGGCGGCTTCTCCAGCCAGGGCTCGCCACCGAGCGTTGGCGTAATGCAATCGTGGCGATCAAGCATTTCGCGCGCTACCTGCGCGTAGCGGGGCTCATCGGCGCCGATCAGGCCGAAATGCGCCAAGCCGTAGAAAAACAAGAAGCCGCAGAATCCGGCGAGCAACAGCACGTCAGTGCGAGTGCGATTCGTCATGCGGCGTGGCTTCGGGCGGCGGAGATTGATGGGTTACCGATGGATAAGCGCGGCGATGGATTTTGTGAGGTCGTCGTCGGCATGTAGCAGTCAGCACTCAGCGCTCAGCCATCCATTCTTATTGATGTTGATGTTGATGTTGATATTGATATTGATATTGATATTGATATTGATATTGATATTGATATTGATATTGATATTGATATTGAT